>Ga0209318_1001012_pt1 | contig 20796 bp, 29 predicted proteins | sample RifGroE1_FD_183999 | JGI IMG/M metagenome (GOLD analysis project Ga0209318, IMG submission 183999) | Groundwater microbial communities from Rifle, Colorado, USA - Groundwater E1 (SPAdes) (version 2) | ecosystem: Environmental > Aquatic > Deep subsurface > Groundwater | place: Rifle, Colorado...
CATTGACTAAGTTTTTGTCGTGTCTTTTTACTACCACGATGTTTTTCTTTAGTATTTCTAGTACAACTATCAAGATCACCATAATATATCTTACTAATATTATTTTTAATACAGTAATCTAAATACAACTTGGTAATTTTATGTACTATATCTAAAATATTTTTATCTGTAGCATATTTTAATTTCCATATTGCTCTACTATACTTCTTATATTGTCTACTTCCTTTAATACATTTACTCATTCTACTTCTTAACTTAGATAAATGTTTATTTCTTAGTTGTTTAATCTCCCTTAACTTCCGTCCTGTAATTATAATTGCATTTTCATTATTATCAATAGATGTAATACTATGTATCTCACCTAAATCTATAGCAGATTCATTATTAGATTGAATTAAAACATTATCATTTTCTTGTTTAGTTTTAATTGCTAATTTAAGACCATTTCGATAAATCAATTCAATCTCAACTATATTATCAGGGATATTTTTTAAGTGACATTTCATAGGTTTTTGTTTTCTATTAATACCTTGCTCATCAGATAATACTGGTTTTGCTAAAGTAATATATCCTTTGTCTTTATAAACCTTAATATTTTGATAATTCCAAATAGTGTTAAAATATTTCTTTTCTTTATAAGGAAGTTTTACTTTATTACTATTCTCATGTTTTACTTTTATAGACATAAACATAGCATCTCTAGCAGTTATATATTTTAAAATAACATAATTAATACTATTTGCTAATATATGTGGTACACTCTTTTTCATCATAAATTGTAATTCTGATCGTGTTAATGACTTGTCATTCTCTTTTCTATTTTCTTGATCTTCCTTAACACAAGCATTCCAAATTATTGCTGAATATTTATTACATTGCATTAGATAATTATAATCTGATTTATTACAATTGACTGGAATAGTTATTGTTTTATAAATTAATATATAGTTTCACCTCCTTTTTCAATTTTTTATATTTATTTTATCATTCTAACACTTATTTAACATTTTAACCTCTAAAAAATATTCGTAACCATTATTCTCATCACAATCATCTTTCCCATTCATATAACTTTGATATTTATCTGGTTTTGCTAAAAACCTTAAACAATTCTGTGCTTTCTTGCAATTATCATTTTTACATAAAGTTAAATCACAGATAATTTTCACCTCCTTAATTTAATCTTTCTTAATTTATATTTATTTTATCATTTTGTTACTCACTTGTCAACATTTATTTTTGCATTATTTCCAAAATAATTCATGGAATATATACATGCCAATCCATCCAAAAGGTGTTACTAATAAAACTAATAGAAAACTAACAATAAAAAATACTACATCTGATATAATTTTGCTCAAATATATCACCTCTATTTGCTATTTTATACACAAGTATTAATTGCCATTTCTGCTATATTTCTTAATTCTTACTCAGTTTGCAAATCAGTTGTTTCATCTGCTAATTCCAATAATTTATTAGTTAATGCGGTTAAGAATTCATTGTCTGCATACATAAATAATTTCTCCTTATTATTGTTTTATTAATATCATCCATAATTTTCTGCTGCTCCTTATTTACTTATTAATTAAATTATTTCACCATAAAAACAATTAAAACAAGGTGATATACATAAATGCATACCCACATATGGGCATTTGAAGTTTGAATAATAAGGACAATTTTCTGGCATTATAATTATTCCTCCTCTACAATCCCTTAATTTCAATTTCATTTTTCTTAAAAATATCATTTACTGTATTCCGATAAGCAATTCTTCTTAAAACATTAAATGTGTCTACACGATAAATATCATCTCGTTTATACATTTCTTTTCTTCTACTAGAACATTGTTTAATCGTATTTATACCTTTAAATTCAAATTTATTAAATTTATTTTTAATAGTATATTTTAGAATGTCAACCTCTATTAATCCAATTTTCGCTGGTAATTTATCTACAGGTATAATTCCAACAGGGGCAATAATATACGTGTACTCACATTGACAACAAAATCCATTTAAAAAATCTGAATAACTTGCCTTCGCTTTGATTCCCATGACTTTATAGTTATCTACTGTATTTTCTCTGAGATTAAGTAAATTACCTTTAATACCAATAACATCTATAGTATTTTTAGTTACTGCTTTACCATTAAACCATTCATAATCTTTGAGATATTGTGAGTATTTAGGAAATGATACTTCTGTTGCTATGCAGTTATAACCTTTAGAATATAAAATGTATTTGGCAATTTGTTTAAGCTCGTAGTGTTCCCTGCTTTCATTTTTATTATAATTTTCATTTAAAAGTATTATAATCACCTCACTTTTTATTTTTAGGTTTTAAATACATCATCCAATAATAACCTATTCCACAAATATGACATGCTTTATTTTTATTTAAACATATTTTACAATTTGCCATAATTTATTCCTTTTATTATATTATTAACACAAATTTAAATACTTTTGAACCATATCACCAGATTGCGAAGTGCAATAATGTTTATTATTACATTCAGGACATATATAATATTGATAAAATAAACCTTCATTTTCGTCTGATTCTTGTTTTTTAAGTTTTACTATTTGTTTACATATTAAACAGTACATGTTTATTCTCTTTACATTTCTTAATATTATTTTACGCTAACACATAATCAATATATCCACATGTACATTTAACTTTTCTTTTTGGTGGATTACTGGTATAAATACAATTATCTGCATACATTAATTCATTTTTACATAATGGACATTCAATATTAGTATTTATTAATCGTGCCTTTTGTATAATATTTAATATATTGTCATTGTGTTCATCTATTGTTTTCATATTATATCTCTCCTTTCTTAATATTTTCACTTCTACTATACTCCCAACATCTTCTATATAAATCATTTCTTTCTACAGAACAGTCAACACAACATCCTACATCCCCTTCAAGATTACTAAATTTCTTACACATTAATCTATTAATAACTAATTCCCATTCCTTTTCTTCTGCATAAAATGGATCACCACTAATATTTCTATGTAATAGATTAAATAATTGACCGAATCTATAATCTGGATATTGTAACCATAAATCTTCTAATTTTTGAAGGAATGGTTTGATTCTGTTTTTATCTCTCATGTAAATTCTCCTTTCTATTTTTATTCAATTACATTTAACGCTCTATTCCAACATTTTTTTACACTGTTTTAATTGTTCTTTAAAATCTATTACATTTTTTATTTCACAATCACTAGGACAATGATCATATAAATAATTTATATCACCATTATCTCTCAATGATTCTCTAATATCTATACATGCTTGTAAGTGACCTATGTCTCCTGTTTGGATATTATCACAATAATTAAGTATTATTTCTTTACCTGTTTTCATATTAGATTTCTTCCTCCTCGCAATTATACATGGGATGATACTCTATATTTAAACAATAAATACATATATTACATATATATTTCTTTTTACAGTCATAACATAAGCAATTTTCACATTCTATTGGAATATTTTTATTCATATATCATTCCTTCTCAATTTCTACATAAATTCAATAACATCTTTCAAAGCAAAGTTTCTTTCTACACATTTCTCTATATCATACGCACAAAGCAACCATTGTTCTTTTGGATGAAATTCTGTGTTGCCAAAATATATGTTATAAGGGATTACAATTCTATTATTTGTTTCACCTTTCCAGTTTTTATATTTAAATTGTAGTGTTGGAGCAAATTCTGTTGACATAATATTATTTCTCCTTTAACTTATTTTTGTTCACAGACAATTTTTAATATTTTATAGTTATGTTTTAATTTGAATTCATCTTTATTAATACTTTGTAATATTGCATTTTTAGCATCTTCGGTATCTTTAAATACTATTGCTTTACCAGGAGATGTTTTGCATAAAAATATATCTTCTCCTCCACAATTATAACATACATAATACATATTAATTATTCCTCCATTATTTTATGTTTAATTATTTTATGTTTAATTTTTTTAACTAATACACCTTTTTTATAAACATCAATAATTTAATATCCCCATTGCCTTTCCATTTCTTCTTCATTCAAATATTTATGTCTTACACAATATCGTTCAATCTCATCTTCAGCATATATTTCAATTTTACTAGTGATTCTATTATATATTTCATACCCATAAGTATTAGATAAACAATGTTCCCAAGATTTTACTACTACACCAATTTGATTTTTATTTATTACTACAATATCTCCAAACAAAAACTTCATAATTTTCTCTCCTTTTTCTATTGTTTAAATAATTGTTCATGATTGTTATATTTCCAATCTAAATTTATATTGTGCATTAAATCTTTTAAATAATCATCTAATTGTTTAAGACTTTTTATAGTTGGAGATATTCTAATATTAGGATTACAAATATATAACATTGTTCTTCTTAGATACAGTAAATAATTTAGATGGAATTTATTACCTTTCCCTGCATCTCTATGATGAAAATCAAATATACCGGCATATTCATTATCAAATATAAATCCATTTTTATAAATTATATTAACTATTTTATCTCCATTCCATTTTTTAAATGGTGAATTATAATAATGTCCTATTAATTTCATAATTATTTTCCTTCATTTTGTATTGATATAGGTTTCAATGCTTTAATAACTTTCTTATGTAATTTCTTTGTCATTGTAGAAACTTGTGAATCAGTAGCAACATGAAACATACACATATTAATTGCTTCTCTAATTTGTTCAAAAGTGTTTGCATCTTTGCCTAATGTATAGTCCTGTTTATTTGATTGCTCTTCTAATGATTCATATAAAACTCCATAACTAAATCCTACTTTATTGTCCATATTATTTATCTCCTTTTTTATATTATTTATTTTAATATTCATTTTCGTCATATAACCAATCCAAAAACCACTCTAATCTTTTATTTACAATACCATTAACTTCACATAATTCTTCTCCATTATTATACTGAGCAATCATTTCTCCATTTTTAACAAGTATTATTGTTTCATTATCTTGTAGATATTGATCTTTTTCTTTTAAAATTTCTTGTAATCTTTCTCTCATGATAATCTACTCCTTTTACTCATCACAAATCAAACATTTTATTTTAATAAATTGTAATAAATATAGTTTAATATTTTTTACTTAATTAAATCACATCTAGTTAGTATTTTCCCATATAAACTTAAATTATGTAATGTTACTTCTCGTATACCATTTTCTAGTTTGTATACTATTGTATACGTTTTAATCTTTGTAACTGTATGAGGTAATTTATAATACAATTCTCCATATACACCAAGCATATCATCACCTGTTATTTCATTAAATAAATAATTATTGTATACAGATATTGATTTTAATGTAGAAAATTTTACATCAATTTCACTTGTATCATTTTTTACACCCACATTAAGTTGTATAGTGCCTCCATTGTTTATAAAATTATCATTTTTATTGTAGCATATTTCATTTACTGTTATGGGCATTTTATTTTTCTCAGATTCATATTTCAGGAGATTATTTTGTAATTCTTGATGATATAAGTTGCCCTCATAGTAATAATTATCTGGTATAGATATATTAAATCTTAAGGATTGATAATGTGGTTTGATATCGTTTCTCATAGTTTTAAATACTCCTTAAATTATTAACACAAAATGAAAGTTTCGTGATGACTACAATCTTTGTAGCAATTGATATAAATTAATACTCCATCCATCACCATATTCTAATTCATATTTTATTCCTTGTTTTAAATATTCTAATCTTTTAATTTCTTCTGTTTAAATGATTGATACTATTATCTATAGTTTCTAGAATCAAAAATTCAGGTGTATCAACTTTTATAAAGTTTTCTGGATTTATCTTCATGTTTGTTCTCCTTTAGTATTATAGTAAATTTAGTTAAAATACCAATCTATATTTTCTACAATCTCTCCAACACCTAATTCTAATTTTAATTCATTTAACATTAATACAACATCATCAAATTTATTTCTTATATGGTTTGCATACTCTATTGAAGAATCTGATTTACTTAATTGTTTTATTGCGTCGTCTAAAAACATTAATCTTTTTTGTATTATTTTATCATACATTATAATTTATCCTCCTTTTTATTCACTAAACACTTTATTATACTTATTTTTCAATCCTTTAAAAGTGAATAATGGCATTAACTTTCTTCTTGATAATTCCCAATCTTCTTTAAGTATAATTATTTCGTTTTCAATTTCCCATTCTCTTTTTGCCGAATAAATATATTTATATAAAATTCTTGCATTGTATATTATTTCCCCTTATAATTTATTTTCATATTTAGTTACTATGCCATTAAGTTCGTTACTTAAATAAATTCGATCATACCATTCTAAATTTTGAAGCAATTCTTCTATTCTATATTTTAAATCATCTGTATTAATAATTGCTTCTACATATCTACATTCTATTTTATTCTCCCATTCTTCTCTGCTCATAAATTCTCCTTCTATACTTTAAAGTAATTAACATTATTTCTCACTTATTATCATAACTTTTATCTCTTTCCTTAATAATCTTATACAGATAACTAGGTTTGTTAATCGTATCCATAATCATTTCTTCTGTAATTTCTATTTCGTCTCCACACTCAGAGCAATATTCATAATTATAATTTAATTCATTTTGTAATTTTTCATACTCTTCCCATTCTTTTTCTGATAATTCATTATTATTTTTATATAATTCAAAATATCTTAGATACTTATTTATTTTATCTTCATCTACAATAATATAATCACAACATATATATAATTTATAATATCTTTCTAATATTTGTTTTGATACTAAAATTTCTAATATCTTATTTATATTTACAATTTCTTTTGACCAATTTTTAAATACTTTAGTTAACTTAGGTGTATATTCATGAAAATAAGAATGAAATCCCCATTCTACTAGGAAGTTATCTAACTTAATTTTATCTTCTTCAGATATACAATCTAATTCTTTAATTTCAGGATAATGATGCACATCTAATAATTCTGAATATTCTTGTTTCTTTTTATTGTCTATAATATCATTAATTTCTGACGTTAAATATCTAAATGAAAATAAAGAAGGTAGTATTTTAGTGAATTCAGTTAATTCTTCTCTTGAGAATTGTTTAAATTCATTGATGTTAATTTCTTTTAGATATGTATTAAATTCAGTGTATTTATTAATAATTGTTTGTAGATAATTATTCATAATTTAATCTCCTTTATCCTTTTCTTTTTTCTGTTTCTTTTTAACCTTCTTAATCTCTAACGCAATTTTACTATCATTTTCATCTTTACCATTTTTATTTTCTTTATTTTTATTATTTTTCTCACACCATTTAATATAACCACAGCATCCTACAATGCCTTTTATACTTTTGTCTTTACATGTACTTCTAGGGAATTCAATATACATTCTTTCAAATCCTTCTGGATACCATTCTTTTTTAATTATTTCTGTGATTAATTTTGGACAATTGTTTTGATTAGGTGTAGAATCTGTGTGCTCTGTATTTTCTATAATATTATCATCATTTTCTTCTATAGTATTATATATAATTTATTCCTTCTCTCTTTAATTATTTCCATTGATCTTCTTCTATTAATAATCCTATTTCATAATCTATATAATCTTTAATAGTATTTAATACTTTATCAGCATCATACTGTCCTCCGTTAATTCTAAATTCATTTATATATTTATGAAGTTTTGTATCTGCAATTGCTTCCCAAATATCATTTGTGGTATCTAAATGTTTATGTTTAATTTGTGAGTATGTAATGTTTTTAATTTTATCAATTTCATTAAATATTATTTCTAAACTATTTTTGATAATTTGTTCCATAATTTTCTCTCCATTTTTATTAACTTATTATTTAATTTTCTCTCAAAGGACAATCAGGATGTTTCCAATTTCCATCATACCATTCTTTTTCACTTACTTTAATATTTTGTAGATAAATTGAAATATTACAATTCCATTCTACGAAAGAACATACCCAATTTGTTGTGCCTCTGAATTGGCATTGTTTACAACTTGTAGGTATTTCAGTTAGGTTGTTTATGTAGATCATTATATTTTATATTTACTTTTCTAATTATTTTATATTGCTATTCCATCACATAATTTTTTGTGTAATGATACACATTTTTATGTGTATTTAAAATTTCTGGTTTACATTTTATAATTGTAACATTGCCCATAGTAGAATCAATGTATGAGAAACTAAAAGTTATAATGTTTTCATATTTATCATAAGCACTTTTATCTTTAGTATGATAAAACCAATCAGATAAATGAACTTCATCAAATATACTACATTTTAGGAAATCATTGTCCCAATCTTTATAGAATAATACATCTTCCATGAAATCTTCTAAATTGTCAATTTTTGAAGCATTTAATGCGAAATTTTCATCTACCTGAAATACTTTATCGTAAATTTCAAAATTTCCTATACTTTCTCCTCCACCAATTGTATTAATTGCTATATGGATAATGTAGATTTGTTCGTCTTGTTTGATGAATTTTTTGTTTAGAGAGTCATATATAAAGCCATTATCTTCTGCTTTTTGATAAAGTTGTTTCTCTTTTAATCTTAGTTTTATTAATTCGTTGTTGTAATTCATGTTTTAGTTACTCCTCTTTAAATTTTATTCTCCCATTTTACCGCTATATTTTCCATACCAATCCCATAATTCCAATACAGAATATCTTTTATGCAAATCATTAATCCATTTCTTATATCCTTTACTATAATTATCAATCTTCATTACTTCACTCCAATTACTTAACCAAGTTGAATGTAATTTTTGTGGTATATTGTACCATCTTAGTGTTTGAATAATATTAGTATTACTTTCGATTCCAACAATAGTTAACATATTGCTTTTAATTTTTGATATTCTATCATCTTTATATATTGTAGGGTCAAATTCTAATTCAAATGTAATTCCTTTGTTGTTTTTGTATTTAATTAATGCTAAAAGATAATTTCCTTCTTGAATTAATTTAGTTTCTATTATTTCTGTTCTAAGTATCTTTATTTCTTCTAATGTGATATTATTGAGATAAATATTTAAAAATAAATCTCCATTTTGATTACATTCTAAAATACTTGCAGTTTGATTTGACATATCTTTACCTGTGAATAGTGTGTAAGGTGTACCTACTTCTAGTTTTGTAAAATATTTTTGATTATTAGATTCTGACATTTATATACCTTCTTTCTGTTGTGATTGAGATTGAACAGATTAAGATAAGTGTATAAATATTTTACTATAAGATAATCACAATGGCAACTAATAATATTTAATCTGCACATCTATTACATTTACCTGATCCTGTATAATCAGCAAACAATACTCCGCATACTGGACAATGCTCTAAATAATCATCACAAAAAACATCATTATATTGTTTGTATTCATTAGTTTCTATATTAATTCCCTTTTTATTTAATTGTTTTAATATATCATTTTTAATATCATCATAACTAATATCTTTTTTATTGTTTATTATATCATGTTTCGTAGAACCATATTTAAATATTTGTTTATTATCTTCCCATATTTCAATATTATACATAATATTATACCAAGTAGTTTTAGAATAATCTAAAAAATGTTTTATTGCTAAATCAAAATCAGTAGTGCATAATGAAATATGACAGTCTTCATATTCTCCATGTATTGTAATATAAATTTTCATATTATATCTCCTTTTTATTATTGGCAAATTATGACAAAACCTCGATTTGGTGATAATTTTTGAAAACTAAACTTTGTTTTTTTTCTGTTTTCGAGTGTATGCTTTGATTTTCATGTTAAGGGATGTTAAATTAATGTTAAGATAGTGTTAAGGTGATTAGGAAGAGATAATTTTGATTGATGTTTATTGATATTTATCTCTTCCACTGAGTATAGTATAATTGTTTGTTAAGTGAATGTCAACAATTATTTTTATAATTTGTTGGGAGACTTTAAATTATTTAAATTTATTAACATATCTTTTAAATGTGTTTGTTTTGTAGAAACAATGGTTTGTTTTGTTGCATATCTTAATGCTTTGTTTTCAGCACATAATACGCAATATTCTTTTGCTCTAGTCAACATAGTGTAAACCATTTCTTTTGTCAATAATTTATAATGAGAATAATCTAATCCTGCTATCACATATTTTATTCCAGAACCCTGACAATTATATCCTCGAAATCCGTTTTGAATAAATTTTCCACTTTCTGGCATTGTAAAACAATAGCATTCAATTTCACCTTTGTCATTAATTTGTGATATATTTTGAATTAAACAATTATCATTTAAATACTTTAAATATTCTATATTTTTATCATTAAATATATTTTTACAATACGATAAAAATGTATTTAACACATATTTAGTTATTCCATTTCTACTTATAGAACTATTTAATCTCATTTTAAATTTTTTATCTATTGATAGTTTATGATTATTCATTATTTTTAATATCACTTTACTTATATTTTTTATAGAATTACGTTCACTAGGTTTAGTATTTATATAAGCTAATTGTAATGCTTCTTGTTTGTGATATGCAATAAATCCTATTAATTCATTAAATCTAATAGCGTCTTTTCTATAAATAAATAATTTGTTTGTTGGAGTATTAAGATAAGAACTTTTCCCATATTTTTTATATTCTTTTATTGATGATATTATTCCTAGATTTAATAATAATAACTGTATTTCAGTTATTAATTTTTTATTATTGGATTGTGTTAACTCAATCATATCAAATATTCCTTTTTTGAAGTGCACTCCTCCATCCTCAAACATACCTTTAAGAAACGAACAAATATTATTTTTTGATGTTTGTTTTATTAGTTTTGGTATCGCTTTATTATTGGGTTCCAATCCTCCAAAATTCATTAAAAAAGCTACTATATCTGTGGAATTTATTTCTGCTAGATATATATTTCCTGTATTATTATATCTAATATTAATTTCATAATTAAAGATATCTTTTACCAAACTTATAAAAGCCTCAACAACTTCTTTATTTGTTTTCCCATAGCAAATATGAGCGTGTCTAATTGTCCCATCTGCTACAATCATCCCTAATAACATTGATAATTTTTCATCTAATATTTTGGGTTTATTATATCTTACTGATCTAACATCTAAAGCGTATTTGAAATATGTATCAGGAATTTCTATAATATCACCAAATATATTAGTGTTTTGAGCAATAATTACCTGATCTTTTGTTGTTAAATCTTGAATATCTTTTCTTATGATATACCCATCTTCTGAAATAACATCAATTCCATGATCTAACGTAGCCGTTAAAGAGTATCCATTATTTGTTATTATTTCTTTGCATTGAGACGTTCCAACATTATGTATTAAATTTGGTTTTTCCATTTTTAATCCATTATAAATACTATTTTTATGAGTATAATCATATGTTCCAATTTTCTCAATATTAATATAATCTTCCATAGTATCTAAACCACTACTAGTTAAAATATAGGTATCTTTTGGGATACATTTATGACAAGTCATTGCATAGCCTAAAGTAATTTTAGGTAAATGACTCTTAGGAATATATACAATCCCTTTGTTATTAAAATCTACAGTTAAAATCTTTCTTTGAATATCCATTTCTACAACAATACCTAAATCTCCATTAAATATAGGTGTTTCAACACCATTTTCATCAATAATTTTATAATTATTTTTATTGTTTAATACTTTATCACCCACAAATATTTTAAATGGAAATTTTGAATTTTCACCTACTAATATATATTGTTCCGAATTTATGTCAATAACAATTTCTTGCAATAAATTATTCAAATAATATGCACTTGCTTTTCCTCGTTCTTTCATAGGGACAATTACTTGAATATCAAAAATATTTTCTGTTTGAGGTAATAATTCTTTAAAATGTTCTACAATCCTTCTATGTGTTGTATCTTTGTTTTTATATATATCTAATTCTAAATCTTGTAATTCTCCTCTTATTTCCGTACCAGTAAAATTTTTATCAACAATATGTTCTTTATCTTTAATTTTAATACTGTTAGTAATAATAGCTGACTTTTCAGCTTGCCTATGTATTTTGGTTAATTCTACAACTTTAATACAATCACTTTCTATCATATCAAACATAATATTTCCTATACCAATAGCTTCTAACTGATGTTTATCTCCTAACATAACTAATTTTGATCCAGTTTTTAATGCTTGAATTAACTTATAATAAATATCAGCACCAACCATAGATATCTCATCGAGAATACATATATCAATATGTAAAGGATTATCTTTATTATAAACGAATCCACTTTCAGGATTATATCCTAATAATCTATGAATTGTGTATCCATCTTCTCCAGTTATTTCACTTAAATTACATGATGCTCTACCTGATAATGCTGTTTGTGCAAAAGAATAATCTTGCTTAAAAATTTCCAACATTCCTGCTACAGTGGACGATTTTCCATTTCCTGCCCCACCAATAATCATTACTACTTGATTTTCTAATATTGCTTGAATACCTTCAATTTGTTCTTCAGTGAATTCCCATTTTTGTCTTTCTTCAAGTTTCTTAATTTTATCTTGCCAACCTTCAAATTTAAAACAATTTTCCGCTTCATTTAATCTTATCAATTCTTTTGCTATATTGTTTTCAAGATTATAATATCTCAATAAACCTACCTTATCTCTATCTTCATTCGTCCAAATAATATTACTTTCATTCATTTCTTTCAATGCTTGAGATAAAGTTTCTTGAGGTAAATCATAACCAATTATTCCATCAACTGCACTTAATAAATCATCTATATCTACCCAAGTATTACCCATGTTAGCTTGTTCATATAAATAATATTTAACATATGCTTTGGTTCTAACAAGAGAGTATTCACCTAATCCTCCTTGTAAAGCCATATCATCTGCTGTATCCCATCCGATACCATCCACTTCATCAATAAGTATATATGGATTTTCTTCTATTTTTGAAATTACAATATGAGGACTTCCATAATAATCTACTAATTTATCAATTTTATTTTTAGTAAGACCAAATCTATCTAATTTAACATACGCCTCAGAATAATCTTTACTATTTTCATATCTTTCTATCAGTTTTACCGCTGTAGGAACACCAATGCCTTTTACTGAAGTCAATGCTTGAATGTCTTTATTTTCTAATATTTCTATGGGATTTTCAAATGCTTTAAAAAGTTCTACACATTGTTTTTCAGGCAATACTTTTTCCAAAAATATAAACTGATCGTCTCTATTTGTTAATTTTACATCTACACACATAAATATTATTTGATATTGTATTCCATATTTTTCATTTTCAATTTCTTTGCCTATAATCACATAAATTTCATCATCATTTATTTCACACATACATCCAGTTAATGTAATAGTTCCCCATTTATTTATTTGTGGTTCTCCTTGCAATGTATCTAATACGGTAACGGAAATTATACCAAAATCTCCGTTACCAATAATCTTATTTTTAGGAAACATTTGTTTAGATAAACGACATTTACATTTAATCATTATATCATCTTGATTTTGTTTCAAAAACTCTACCTCCTTTTATTCTACTAATTGGACTCTATCACTTTGTAAAATTAAACTTCCGTCTTCTTTAACTTCTATTATTCTTTGAATACTATGTTGATAAATAGAATTTTTATATCTCTTTGGTTTAAATATATCTCCTCTTCTAAATCCAGTTACCAACAACAATTCTGATCTTTTAAACCATCCGTTTTCTAATATTATTTTTTTAGTTTTTCCTTTATCATCTATACCATTGTCTTTAGAAATTGTTTTATCATAAAAAGAAAATTGTCCTGAATAAAACTTCAAGGTTACAACACCTTCAGGAGTTAGTATAGTTACTGAATGTTTATTTTTATCTCTATCTAAAACAGTTCCTATAATTCTGTCCAATTGAAACTTGGGATATTGTAATCCTTTATATTTTGTAAAACCAATTACTATAGGTTCTTCAGGTAAAGAATAAAAATCGACTACTCCATATTTTTCTTTGTTAACATTAGTTAATTCATGTTGGTGATAGTAATAATTCATACTCTCCATCTCCCAAGAACTGATAGTCCCTTGCATAAATTCATTTTTGATGTTTTCAAAAATATTATTAGTGTAAATCTTTTTACATTCTTCTGTATTTATCCATTTACTTAGTTGGGTAGTTTTGTTTTTATAAATATATTCAAATGATCCTTTTCTTGAAGTCCCTAGTGCTATCCATAAATAACCTTCTTCATCATATTTATAATCCCTATTTTCTTCCATTTCATTTGCAAAATGTTCCATGAAAAAATTATTAGCATAATCAGTATAATCCTCATTATGTTTATCGTGAATTTTATGCCACATGATTGTTTTGGTTCTTTCATCTCGTTTCTTTTCCATAGCAGTCAAATATTCTCTAAAATTATAGAGCTTCATTTCATCTTTTAAACTAGTAGGTATAATACCCATTTCCGCAATTTTTGCAATATCCTTTGAATTTAATTTCTGCTTAGAGGGATGTAATAATCTTAAATAATTTTCTAATATCTGTTCTCTTGGTTTATTTTCAATTTTATCAAATGCTCCTGCTTTAATTAGCATTATTGTTTGACTTTCTGCTACTAAAGACCTCATTTGAGTTTTACCTGTTTTTAAAGTTACTTCTTTTTTTATTAATACTAACCTATCATGAAAATCTTTTAAATTTGTATATGGTCTATTTTGCATTATTATTTGTGCTATTTCATTGTTTATTTTCATAATGCCTTTAAATCCGAATATAATTTCATTATTTTCTTCATCAGGGGTAAAACTTTGTTCTGCTTTATTAATATCTGGTAAAACAATTTTAATATTTCTCTGTCTCATTTTTCCAATAGCATGTGCCATTTTGCCATAATTTGTTACTTTATCTTTATGATTTTCTTCTCCATCACTATAGTTTGAATAATCTTTTATTGCACCACTATCTATGGTTAAACATGCACAATTCCAAAATATAGGATTGTAAAAGTGTGCCAGATTCATTTCTTGTACAGCAATATTTGAATAAGGATAAGTATGGTTTCGAGAAAAACTATAACCAATTTGACGCATTATTTGTACATCCCAAATATATTTTAATAATTTTTCACTTGTACCATTTTCCTTTCCTTTTTCAAAAAAAGTTTTTTTAATTTCTTCTTGTGCTTTTTTATCTTTTTTGGCTATAGATTTTCGTAATTTATTAGACAACACTATATCAAAATTACTTATTTTAGGATTCATAGAAATTTCCATAATATCTTCTTGAGTTGAAGCAACTCCATAAACTGGTAATAGATGAGGCTCTAATACTTTAATTTCTTCTTCTATCAATCCACAATCTCTTAATTCTTGATACCATAATTCAATATTTTCTTTATATTTTACATAAGTTTTTACTGGAGATTCTGTAGAACCATCTTGTGTCATTAATCTCATTAAAGAATTACTGTCTGCCAATTGAGAGAGGGAAGAAGGTTTTAATTCTTTAGCAGTAGCTAATCCTACAGGGGTTACGAATTGAAACAATGATTCTATTTTATTATCCTTAACTTTCTCCCACATATTTTTATTTGTATAGTTTATAATATCAGGATGAAGAAAATTATTATATGTGATACGCCAATTTCCCATCCATTTTATTTTTTTATATTTTAATAGCAATTCACTACAGACTCTAATTTTATCCTCAGCCTCAATTGTTAAGAAATCTACTTTTAATCCACCACACCAATCTGAATCTTGCATTGACCACTGAGTTATATAATCTCCATTAGGTGCTTTCATCATAGCATTTTGTTCTAGGTATCCATTTTTAAAAATATATAACCCCGATGCATGAATAGATCTTCCAACAATCAATCCTTCAATTGCCAACATTATATCTTGCAAACCCTCATGTTGATTAACTACATTAATAAATTCTTTTAAAGGTTGTCTATTATCTGATTTATTACCAAAAAAACAATCAGTTAAAGTCCAACTTTTTCCTCTTTCAAAAGGAATCATATCTGCGATAAATTGTGCTACATCATTATTAATGTGCATTCCTCTACATGCGGTCAAAACACTTGATTTACTTCCTTCAGTTTTAAATGTTGTAATATTCAAAACATTGTTGAATCCAAAATCTTCTTTACATGCTCGAAATATATTTTGTCTTTTAGCTGCTTCTGTATCTAAATCTATATCAGGTAAACCATCAACTCTTTCTGCTGTAAGATGTCTCCAATGAGGCAATCCCCATTTTATAGGATTCATTTGACTAATTCCAATTAAAAAACAGGTATAAAATCCAGTAACAGAACCTCTTGCCACTCCTACAAAAGAATTTCCTCTATTATCATCCCACATTAAATCAACAATATATTCAACTAAATTATAATAAGAACTCATTCTTTGATTTAATTTTTCTGATACTCCAAATAATTCTTTTAATTCAATATTGATTCTACTAATATTTTCTATATTAAATTCTTGTTTTTTGTCAATAAAACCTTCTTCTATTAATTGTAAAAAATATCTATCTTGACTGTATATGGAATTAGCAAATTTTTCAATATATTCATAATCTTTGTACCATTTTTTGAATAAATGTTGTAAATTGAATTTACCCAATTCAATTTCAGGTACAATTACTTCATGTTTCAAAGAATATTCAGTAATTTTATTACCGATTTCTATAGTATTGTTTAGCATAATTTTAAATTCATCAAAGGAAAGATGGGAATTAAAATACTCCCATAATTCCTCAACTGACATTATATATGTAGTACCATAAAATTCTGCAACTTCTCTGTCTCCATCTTTTGAATTTAAATAAGATTCGTGTATACTTGCCATTTCTTTCGTAGGGTAATGAGAATCCGTGGTTATAATACATTTAATATTATATGCCTTTGCTATTTCTACTGCTTTTTTATTCATTTCCCATATTAAATCATTTGTAGTTGGCTGTATTTCTATGTAAAAATCATCTTCAAATAAATCTAAACAATATTCAATAAATTTATGAATATCTATTTTACATTGCTGAGTTTCATTATTATTTTTCGCATTTAGTAATTCTGTAATTTTCAACATAAATTCTCCACCAACACAGGCTGTAGAAGCTATTATATGCCCTTTATTTTTACATATTATATTTTCTAAATCTTTTTTTATGGTTGGCACTCTTTCCATTTGACCAGTATAGAAACTATTTTTCCATGCTCCTGAAGATAATTCTCTTAATTGTTTATGTCCTTCTTTATCTTTTGCAATTAAGATAAAATGAGGAAATTTAGTAACACCTGATTCATACTTATCTTTTACTAGTTCTAATGAATCAACTAAATATATTTCGTTTCCCAAACCCAATTTAAAATTATCACACATTAAATTCAATAAGTCATAATTTATTTTTTCATTCTTAGCTTGTTGAATATAGTTATTTTCTCCATATTTTTTTATAATTTCTTTTAATCTTTTTTTATCTTGATTTAACTGTTGTACATAACTCATTATTTGTATGTGCATTGCAACAGTTTCATGATCTGTTAGTGTAACACCTTGATGTCCTTTTTTTATTGCAGTATCTACCAATATTTTAACTTTAGTTATAGAATCTTTTAGTCTGAAATTTGAAGCATCACAATGATTATGATGACATATAGTTTTTATATTATTAAGTTTATATGTATTATTCATATCTACTTAACCTTTCTTCTAATCTATCTACAATTAATTGTTTTATTTCAGGATTTAACCATGAATATTTATTATGTAAGATATTATTAAGATGTGCTCTTTTAGCTTTTGCAAAAATTATAAATCCATCAAATACATTATTAGCATATCCTAAATGAATTCTTTTTGACATTTTTGCAAATCCCACCTGGTATATTCCTTTCTCTTTATCCCATGACACACCTGGATATCCAGTTGTATTAGTTTTTTGAATAAAGTTTATTATTGTATTTATTTCATGAGGAACTAATATGCATGTTTCTTTCGAATAAAGTTTAGATTGTGTTTTTATATCTTTGTCTAAATCAAATTTTATATTTTTATGTGATATCATGTCTTCATATCCTAGTAAGGTTTTAAAATCAGTTATAAAATTTTCAAAACAAAGCCATCTATCATCTAATTTTACATCAATATAATTAGGAAATCTTTCTTTGTGGTTATCTCCATAAATTCTTTCTAATAATTTATTCCATTTAGTGTATTCTATATTATAATATTTTGGTTTTATATTTCCCAAATATCCAACTCCACATACAACAGGTGCGTAGGGATCATTTACTTCTCCTTTTATAATATTAGCTATATTAGCACTCACTTGTGAATTTGTTTTAATAAATTTACATAAGTAAATCTCAGATTTTACTTTTTCAACAATTATTAAATCTCCACAATTATTACTATGATATTTTTCCCCTATATGAAGATCAGGTAATGTATCATCTTTAATTTTTTTATCAATAAGACTACCTCTATATACTAATTTTTTATATTTTGTGTTTAAAAATTCGCATACATATCTTTTATTTCTTTCTATTTTATCATGCACTCCCAATACTTTTAATTCTCCACTAGTTTTAGTTTTAATAATTTTATCAATATATTTTTCATAATCATTTTTTGTATGTAATTCTTTATTTATAGAATAACTCATATAATTTTCCTTTCCTTTCCTTTTTTATATGTTATTTATTATTAATTAAAATCTAAATTCTTTAGCATTTTCCACATTAAAATCAATAACATTTATTTGTGGAAAATCATTATTATTCCATTTATTAATTTCAAATTCACCAATAACGTCCATTTTTACCTTGTTAGTTTTTGATTTAGATAATCCTTTGTGTGATTTCATAATCATTTGATTATATATATTTTCACCAGAAAATTTTTTAACAAATGAAATTTTATTGTTGCCAATAATTTTTTCAAATTTTATTAAGTTTCTTTTTTCTCCAAGCAATTGTATATCTTCAATTTTCAACACTATATTTGTAATGGCAAATATTGGTTTCCTTAATGTATTGCCCCAAATATCTGCCCATTGACCAACTTGAAGAATATGTTTTTCTTTTAATTTTCCTACAGGTATTTCATAATCAACTAAATATACATCTTCAATATCTACATCTTTAAACATCTCGTTTAACTTATTTTGTGTCTCTTGAATTTTACTTTCTTTAATTTGAAATCCACCTGCATTTGGATGTCCACCTAACATTATAAAAGTATCAATTTCTTTTAATATATCCATAAAAGATATTATGGGAAATAAATTATAACTTCTAAAACTCCCTCCAAATATTGTTTCTTGTTCTTTATTCTTTAATTCATTTTTTTTCATTTGTTTTAAGATAATAATGGGACGTTTATAAATACTTGCTAATTTATTTGCAACTAATCCAGAGAATGATTTTTCTAATATATCTGTAGCATTTATTATAATTACTTTATTATCATTTAATTTTTGTGTTTCAATTATCTCAACCAATTCTTCCATTGATTTTTTGACTATTTTATCTTGTCTAGCTTTGATATTGGTAGTTTCTCGAATCATACATTCTTGTAAGGTTTGTATTATAATTTCTGGTTTGGGATCTTCTTTGTGTTTCCTTCTTGGTTGATATTCTTTTGTCTCTTTTTTCCCTAGAAAAGCATTTATTAAATCCATTCTTTCTTTGGCATTCCCTATTCTTGTAGTTGCATTAATAAAAGGAGCAATCTTCCATCCAACAAATGTAAAATTAATATTTTCTTCATCTACAATTTTATTTTTTATTAAAAATTGATTTATAAATTTATTATTAATAGTTTTTAAACCTTCGATGGCTAAATACCTTGTTTCGTAATTTCTCAAATCCATAGAATCTGCTATCATACCTATTGCTACTAAATCTAGATAATTATCTGCAAAATTATATTTATATTTTTTATCATATTCTTTAATAAATTTATAAACCACTCCTGCACCAGATAATGTAGTATTGGGGTATTGTCCATCTTGGCAATTGATAACCACAGCGTAAGGATTATCTTCTTCTATCTCATGATGATCAAGAATTAATATATCCACATCTCTAGTCTCTACTAATTCCTTGCATTGTTTTACATCTGATGTTCCAGCATCAGGAACTATTAATAAATTAAAATTATATTCTTCTAAATTTTTTACTATAATTCCATGTATTTTATTGCTATTCATTGAATGAGTAATAATTATATTTGGATTTATATTTAATATATAATTATCAATTTCCGTAGCAGATGTTAATCCATCAACATCAACATCATCTATAATATGTATTTTACTATTATTTTCTATATGCCAATTAAGCATATTTAAACCTCTGTCCATATTTTTAAGTAACATTCCATCATGTAAAACTGATTTATTGATATTTAACATCTCTTTTGGATTCTCAACGCCTCTATTTTTTAATAAAATATCCAATAATTCATTCTCACTAATTAATTCATAACCTTTATTTAAAACTCGATACTTTATTACAAACATCTCCTTTATTTTATCATCTCTTTTAATTCTTCTATATCATCTATGTAATACCGTTCTCTATATAATTCTTCAAATGTATTTTTTCCAAAATCTAGAGGCGAGTCCTTGTATCTAATGCGATTATCCCAACAAACTACTATTGATACATTACAATATGACATAA
>Ga0209318_1001013_pt1 | contig 20794 bp, 28 predicted proteins | sample RifGroE1_FD_183999 | JGI IMG/M metagenome (GOLD analysis project Ga0209318, IMG submission 183999) | Groundwater microbial communities from Rifle, Colorado, USA - Groundwater E1 (SPAdes) (version 2) | ecosystem: Environmental > Aquatic > Deep subsurface > Groundwater | place: Rifle, Colorado...
TGTTGCAATAAATCTTTCACCTAGACTTTTTAATGTTAATATATTAAAATATATACTATCATTATATTCAGATTTAACTTCTTTGACAAAATAATGATATTTTCCTTTGTTTATATTTTTCTTTACACGATTATATCTTGTAGTTTTTCCATAATAATTATCTACATCATAAGGAATACTCTCATAAATATCGTCATGATAATCAAATCTTCCCATATAAATATATTCTTCATCTGATTTAGTTTTATATGTACCACCTAACACTAAATCTTTTACTTTAACATAATTATTCTCATGTAATATTTTATTATATTGGGTGATTTCTTTATAATCTGGTGAATCTACAGGTAATAATAATAAATCCTTACCTGAGTAAGCATAAACGAATTCTCCTTCTAACCCTTTTCCTTTCGTGGATGTTACGTTTTCAAGGATATATAATAAATTTTCTATTGTAATCTCAAATTCAAAATTGCGTTGATCATATACTCTACAATAAGCATGTCGATGATTCCAATCACTTTTGTAGTCACCAACTTTCTTATTTAACACGAATCCTGACGTTGGTTCATTAGAGAATTCTTTTGGTTCAATATTTTTATCGCGCCAGCCGTTCCAGGATTTTTCTTTACGCAATACATTTTTTTGATCATAGTAAATCACGTATGCTAATTTTTGAGTATATGTATCAGAACGATTTTGATAACCTACCTTGATAGTTTTTGGTATGAAAATATTTGTTTTTATATGATTAACCTCCTTTTTTAATAATTTTTTATTTATTAAAAATCATTTCTTCTTCAAATTCTTCACCGCAATTGCTACAATATTTATTCATTGGACTTTGACCACTATTATTACAATTAGTACAATAATATACAGTTATCTCTTTGCCTTCAAAAGTATTAAAATTGCACTCTTCTTTAGCTAATATTTTTGCCAAGTATGATTTCCTCCTCTATTAAATTTATATTTATTATACAATTATTTTTCTATTCTGTCAATACTAAAATCATTAGCAAACTAATTATTGATAATGTTTCAATTTATATAAGAATATTTCATAATTTCATCACACCAATAATCCACACTATAATGATGCACATATCTCCAATCATACATTAGCATTTCTATTAATACAGATTGCATTACTAATTTCACCGCATTATTAAAACCAATAATATTAGAAAGATTATTAATTGAATATAATATGATTTTCTGATGTCTTTTAATATTTTTTAATGGCACAGTATAATAACTAAAATCTTCAATTTGCATAATTAATTCTCCTTTATTAAGATTATACTTTATTTTATATTGAAAAATTTATTTATACATTCTCCATTATCATTATTTCTAACAAATAATAAATACATGATAATACCAAAAAGTAAATTTATTATTGGAATAAATAATACAAATATTATAAGTGGGATTGGTGCTGTTTCTTTAGCAATTATATCTATATGCATAAAATTATATCTATAAAATATATAACTTATTATTATTGATATAATACAAATAGTATAAAACATAATAGTGCCTCCTTATTTAAACTTATTCTTCAATTCTTGCTTATACAAATCCAACATATCTTCTTGATTATTATCAATATAATCATAAATAATTTCTTCAATTTGAGATGAAAAATTAATTCGTTTAAGTTGATCTCTCATTTCATCTTTAATTAATGATTTAATTTCATCATCTGTGATAGAGTTTGCAATCTTATTAAATCTCTCAGCAATAGGTTTTAGAATTATGTAATTTTCTGTTTGATTCATAGTTTTATTCTCCTTTATTTTTTATTATTTTTATATATATCTCTTTCTAAACTATATGGTACAACTATACAATAATAAATAATTCCTAAAATAGACCACAATAAATAATGTCCTATTTTATCTTTAAACTTTTTTGGTGGAGTTGTTGATATCATATTTTATTACTCCTTTGACATTTAATTTACTCAATCTCCAATTGCATACCAATAAAATTATCATTAAGATCAATTAAAGGAATACTATTAATATTGACTAATCCATGCTTAATTAAAACTCTTAATACATCTCCTTGAATAAAATCGAATTTATCTTTTGGAATGTTAATAATTTCAATATCCATAGTTTATTTATCTCCTTCCTTTTTTATTTTTATATTTTAATAAAATGTGTGTATTATTTGGTTTTACTCCTCATTCAATTCAACTTCAAAATATTGTCCATTTTCATCAATACAATAGATATTAATAAATGATAATGTATGACATCTACCATATTCACTAAATGGAATATCAATTTCATATTCAGTATCATAAAATTCTTCAAATTGATGGGCATCTCCATAATATTTCTTTAAACGAATTAATTCTTTTACTATTCCTTCAAATTCTGATTCAGTATAATCATTTACTATTGCTACATAATCTCCATCATTTGAATCTGCCTCAATTGAAACAGTAAATTTTTTTCTTTATTTTCTGGTTTTATTAATTTATATTTTTTCATAATTAATCTCCTTTTATTATTTATTATTATGAAAGCAAAATTTGGATCTGATATATATACTACATATAGTAATAAATATATTTTATACCACTATATGTAGTACAATCAATCAAACCTATTTCAAATCATCTTTCCAATTATCTTCTAATACTCCCATACCTCTGACACAAGAAACTGATTTACTCAAAGTAGTATAAAGTGCATCCGTTCCTCTAGAATTTGCAGTATAGTTAGCAGCAAACTGACCACTAATACCAAAACCTTGTGCTGTAGAAACTGCATCAATATTTGCTCCAAGAAACATGAATTGCCAATCATATTTATTAGTTTGATGTTCAATCATTTCTTTAATTTGTGGTTGGGTAAATTCCATACTTGCATTTTCTGCTCCGTCAGTAGTAATAACCATAATTACTTTAGAAGGTTTATCTTCTTCTTTAGTATTATTTAATCTATTGCCAATAGTATTAATAGTTTTTCCAATAGCATCCATTAATGCTGTCGTACCTCTAGCAAAATACTCTTTATTAGTTAATGGATTAACATCTTTAAGATTAACTCCATCATGTAATAATTCATATTGATTATCGAATAATACAGTTGTTAAGATTGCTTCTCCTTCTTCTTTCTTTTGATTTTCAATAAAAGTATTAAATCCTCCTATTGTGTCATCGGTTAAATGTCCCATAGAACCAGAGCGATCAAGGATGAAGACAATCTCAGTTAAATTTTTGTTCATAATAATCAATCTCCTTTTTTATTTTATTTTATTTAAATATTTATATTATTTATATCACTTAATCAATCAATTTATAATCATCTGATAACATATAAGGTAAATTTTTTGATTTAAATAAATTTCTATTAAGTTTTTGACTATCGGCATTGTATTCTTGAACGGTTTTTTGATACATCATCTTATATCCTTCAATATTTTGCTGTAAATTAGAATAATCATTACGAACATCTTTAGGCCACTTCATTGCATCTTCATCATAGGTATCTTTTAATGTTTGCATTGATTTTTCAGTATTCTTAATATTTATTGCTTGCATCTTAGCACCCTCATATTTATTAAAGAATTCTTCATAGTTAAATAATGCGTTATCAGCATTAATAGTTTTATCTACTACATCATGTGCAGTTTGAACACTATTACTTGTTATATGCCCTGGTAAAGTAATCAATCCTAGTCCTGCACTTATAAACCCTAGACTGAAAACTATTACTAATCCAATTAATAATATTTTCATAATATCACCTTATCCTTTCTTCTCTGTTTGATCAATTTCTACTGAAATAGTTCCATAATTCAAATCAATTTTATATGGTACTGGTGATAAGAAATAATCTCCTCTGTGTTGATGATAACGTCCAGCAGGGTCGAACCAAAATATGTATGCATCACTTGAGCCATAAGCACCAGTTTCATCTGGTAATATTTCAGAACCACCACCATCATAATAAGTTTCTGGAGTTAATCTTTTAGAACCACCACCATCATAATAAGTTTCTGGAGTTAATCTTTTAGAACCACCAGTCACTTTACCAAGTACAGGAAATCTACCTACAACTCTACCAGCAGACATTGGATAAATCCATTGAAGTGTATTAGGATCATTGGTTACTTTAAGACGTTTAACAATATTTTCTCTTTCAAGACTACGTTTAAATTCTGGAACTGGAGTTTGTTTCATAACATTCATTGCTTGAATAGATTTGTCTTCCATTTGTTGATTTCTAACTTGTCTAGCTTCATCAACTTCGCAACCAATTAAACCGAATGACATTATTACTACCATTACAATACCTAAAATAACTTTTTTCATAATCCATTTTTCCTTTTTTATTTATTTTTTATAATTAATTCTTCTTTGCTTTCTTTAAATATAACTTTACCTTCTAATACACCAAAATTACTATCTTCTTGGAATACATATGTTTCTGAAATCTCATTATTATTCATTGGTTTAGTTAAATACCATAAACTATCTTCTTTCCATGTTGCAGTAATTAATTTTTGATTTTTTGGAAGGTCTATATTTATTGTTCCACCAAAATGCCTACTTCCTGCATTGCAACCTGTTAAAGCAAGAGATAATACAATAGTCCCAACAACTAATAACTTTTTCATAAATAATCTCTCCTTTTTATACTTTATTTATTGCTTAACCTTCTCCCAATCATATGAATACGTTTTACCGCATTGCATAAAAAATTGCACCTTATCGTTTTTATTACCTTTATAGTATGCCAATTGCTGAATTGTATAATCTTCACAATCTAAACAATATAATGTAACTTCTTTAACACTTACATCACCATAATTATTACAATCAAAAGTTTTTCTAGGAATAAAAATTTCTCCTTTCATATAGTTTTTGACGAAAGGAATCTTCAGAACACAATTAAATATCTCTATTTAACCTTTCTTATTTAACTTCAATAAGCTACCAGTCTTAAAACTAGGTTATGTTCCGTAACATCTACTACTTCAGTTATTACACTATCCGTAGATACTTTAAACTATTATATTTATGTATTTTAAAACTAGAATTATCATTAAGTATATTTATAGCACCATTAATATCTCTGTGCATTACATATCCACAATCACAAGTATAATTCCTTCCTTCTGGTTTATTTAATTGACCACAAATAGGACATTTTTTAGAAGTATAATATTCTTTTACTTTAATTAATTCAATACCATATCTAGTTAATTTATTCATTAATTCTTTAATTAAAAATCCATAGTTCCATTGACTAAGTTTTTGATGTACAAATTTACTCCCACGTTTTTCTTTCTTGGTATTTCTAATACAACTATCTAAATCACCATAATAAATTTTACTAATATTATTTTTAATACAGTAATCTAAATACAATTTAGTAGTTTTATGTACTATATCTAAAATCTTTTTATCTGTTTTATATTTTAGTTTATATATTGCCCTACTATATTTTTTTATATTGTCTACTTCCCTTAGTACATTTACTCCTCCTACTCTTTAATTTACTTAAATGTTTATTACGCAATTGTTTAACTTCTCTTAATTTTCTTCCTGTAATAATTATTGCATTTTCATTATTATTAATACTTGTAATACTATGTATTTCACCAAGGTCAATACTTGCTTCGTTTTTGGATTGAATTAAAATATTATCATTTTCTTGTTTAGTTTTAATATAAAGATATAATTTATTATGATAAATCAATTCAATCTCTACTATATTTTCAGGTATATTTTTTATATAACATTTTAATGGTTTTTGTTTACGATTTATACCTTGTTCATCAGGCAGTACAGGTTTACTTAAAGTTAAATAATTATTATCTTTGTAGATTTTTATATTTTGTTGCGTCCATCCAGTATTATAGAATTTCTTTTCTTTATATGGCAATTTAACTTTATTACTATTTTCATGTTTAGCCTTTCTTGATTTCCACATAGCATCTCTTGCTGTAACATATTTTAAAATAACTATATTAATACTATTTGCTAATATGTGTGGTACACTTTTCTTCATCATAAATTGCAATTCTGATCGTGTAAGTGATTTATTATTTTCTTTGTTATTTTTTTGATCTGCTTTTACACAATTATTCCATATTATTGCTGAATATTTATTACATTGCATTAAATAATTATAATCTAATTTATTACTATTGACTGGTACAATATATGTTTTATATATTAATATATAATTTCACCTCCTTTTAATGTATTATATTTATATTTTCATATCACTGCATATAATATACCTTATAACCTATCTAACATATTCAACAAATTCAACAAATTCCTGTCCTCTATCACAAAATTCTCTAACCATTGCACAAACTAAACCAAATGACATACCAGAATGATCTTGACTTTCTATCATTGCTTTTGCTTCATCAAATGTACCATTATTATTTAATATTTTTACAATATCTAAACAACATCCTAATTCCATGCCATGATATAAATCATTTAATCTAATAGGTACAATCTTATCCCAATATTCCCAATAATCTTCTGATAATATCTCTTTTCCTTTATGTATCCATACTTCACTTAGCGATGGAATATTTTCTTTAAATTCTTTTTCTTCTCTATCATATCTTTCTCTCCATTCTTGCTGTCTTTTATCATATTCTGCTTTAGTTTTACCTATTATACTCATATAAGCATTATCCATTGTTACTGTGTCAGAATATAAGGTATATCCATTAAAATCTCCACAAGTTAAAATTCCTTTTTCTTTGTATTGTAATAATTCATTTACTGCATCTTCAATTCTACTTCCAAGTGAAAATTCAATTTTCGTGTAATTTTTATTCATAATTCACTTCTCCTTATTTTTTATTTATTTTAATATTCTGTAGTTATTTTACCATACTAGTTAGTGACTGTCAACATATTTATTTTGATATTCTGTTGATTTTATAATATATTTTAGATCATGACAAAACCAATATTTGGTAATGATTTTACCTACTATAAACTCTGTTTATCTCCCGTTTCTTTCAATTTACTCCGTTTTTCAATTGATAGATTCTGTTTTTCTTCAATATATAATCAATATTTATATTATTTATACAACTCCATCATTAATTTTCTTACCAAACTTGCTTGCTGTACGAATACTATCGTCATTCTCTAAAGTAACATTAAATTCATCAACAATTGCTTTACTTAATATTTCTTCAATATTATCAAAGTCCCAATACCATATAATAAGTAAATTTATTTTATTATTATCAGTATAAATACATTTACGATTATCATGTTCAAGTTGTTTCTCAAAACCTTTTTTAGTCTTATGCCAACCTTTAATAAATCTCTCATGTTGTTCCCCCATGAAATTCAATTAGCAAGTTATATTTAGGTAAATAATGATCATAAGATAATAAACCACCACCCATACCTATTAAATCTTCAAATTCTTTTTGTGGAATATAAAAAATATTTCTTTTTATAAGATATTCGCTTATTGCTTTTTCGCCTTTAGAATATTGACATTCAGGACATCTAAAATTATATGTATTAGAATTACATATTTCTCTTTTATAATCTTTATGTATTCCATCAGGACATTTCCAATAAACTTCTTGACCACTATGAGGACTATATTTATACGGAGATTTTTTATTTATACTACTCCATATATTTATAGATTCAGGATGCAATGTACCTAAACTATCTAAAGGATGAACTTTTCCACTCTTACTATTACAATATCCACATCTTCTACCAATGATAAAATTACCACATGCTATAGGATAACTCCCATGATATTCTTTTTCTTGACATTTAATATAAACTTTAATATCAGAACTATAATCAATTAACCAAGGATCAATTGTATTTTCCTTATAATCCCAATACTTTTCCAGAAAATCATTACCTATATTATTTATACCCCATTGTGCAAAAGAATTGCATTGTTTGCATTTCATTGATCCTTCTTGACCTTTTGTAAAATTTTTAATATTTTTTAATTCAGATTTATGTAATATTTTAGGACATTTAAAATAATATTTTTTCTTTGCACTATAACATATTTCATTAGGTTTCAATTTATTTAACTCATAATCCCATCTTTTTAAAACATCTTGCCTATCATTATCTTTACACCATTGCTCAAAAGATTTACCATTTTTTAATTTTGTTAGTCTAGAATTTTCTCCACCATATAAATTCATTGCACATTTTTGACAATAATATTTACCATCTTCTTTAACACATTTTAAATAAATATACCATGTCATAGGTTTTAATTCACCACATTCATCACATTCTACATTAACTTCTATATGGCTACCTTTAGTCAAATCTTCAACTTTTATCTCAAATTCATCACCATAATTAGTAAAAGGATAACCTTTAAATTCATAATGTTTATTATTTCTTCTAGTCCATTTAACTATCACATTTTTAGTTAATAGCATTAAATACTCCTTTTTCATATTTTATATTTTTATCGTTATCAAACATTATTTAATTATACTATTGTTAATTTTTTTACTCAATTTACTTGCTGTTCTAATACTGTCTTCATCTTCTAAACATACATCAAATTGTCCTACAATTGCTTCACTTTCTGCTAATTTTCTTTGATATCTTTTTATAATCCCATTTTCACAACTATTTTCATAATATAAATGATAAATTCTATTTTCTAATGTACTATTTGCTCTATATCCTCTCCTATTTGATTGACTAACTATATTTACATGATAACTTGGTATATAATTTATATAGCTTGGAATAAAAACAAGATTCAGACCTACCTGAACCAAACGAGCATTTGTAATTAATACTTGAAAATCATCTTTCTTTTTCTCTAATAAATCTTTTCTATCATATGTAGCAACATTTGTTTTTAGTGTAAATGTTTTAATTCCATTCTTACTGAGTAAATTTTCAATTCTTTTAGAAATAGTATCACCTTGCATATATTCTCCACCATTTGTAAAATCAACATATACACAGCATTTTCTACCTTCTGATATTTCTTGCTTAATAATATCTAATAATATTTGTTCTTTTGGTAATATGCAATCATCAATACATTTTGGTTGAACAATACTTGTAGTATCTTTACTCTCAATAGTAATACTATTCCAATTAAAAGGATTATTAATATAATGTTTTACAATTGAATCCTCATACATTTTTGCATTAAACGCATTTGCTGATTTAATATCATTCCATAGTTTATTCTCATTTCTTTCCATATCTTCTGTTTGCTTTACAGGTATATAATATTCATTTAAATCAGGCAAATCTTTTCCTAAATCATCTAATGTTGCAAAGATATAATTTTCTGCAAAAAATTTAGTAAATACCTGTCCATTTATTCCCTCAACCTCAAAATAATCACTATCTTTAATTTCACTTCTGCCATAACGATAATATTCTCCATCTCTTTTCTTGCTAACTGCCATTAATGTTCCATATGTTTTTATGAATTGTTTAATATCTAATACTTCATTCTTTTTAAGTTTATTAGGTAATAATCCTAATAATAAGTTATGTAAAGATGAGGCATATCCATTATTACTTGTACCTGTGAGTAATAATATTTTCTTACCAAAGTTAAATAATGTTCTAGTAGCATTACCTATTATACTTTCCGAATTATTGCTTTCGTGTATTTCATCCAGGCACAAACTATCAAAATGAATGTTCTTAACTTTAATAAATCTAATTAAACTGCTTTTCTTTGTTTTATCATAAACACTTTGCCATAGCACAGAATCGCAATTACTACATTTATAATTTGATTTCTTAGGATTACCCATAAAATCTTTTTCAGTAAAAAACACATCTTCCTTTTTTCTCAATTCATTTCTTAATGGTACTCCGCAATCAGGACAACAAGCAATAGTAATTTTTTCTTTAACTTCTTTTATTTCTTTATAATAATATGTATGCTGTATTTCCTTTTTTCTTTTTATTTCTCTTGTTTTAATATTAATCCCAGGTGCTTTCTTAGAATCAAGTTTAAATGTTTCTTTACCTACAAGAAAATATGTTGGTCTATCAAATTTCATTTGTGATTTATTATAAATATTAATAAATTCTGTAGTTTTCTTAATGATATGTATATCTACTTTATCTTTAATACTATTTTTTATTTCATCTTTCCATTGAGTTAATGTAATAGCAGGAGTGACAATTAGAGTAACATAGTTTTGTTTCTTAGGATATAAATGACAATGATTTATTTTTGTTGAAATATTTGTCTTTCCCACACCTTGCTCTGCTGCAATATAAACAAATCTATCTCTCTTCAACACTTCTAATCCTGCTTGAATAATTGGTATTTGACCATCAAATGGTTTTAATTTACCTTCAAATATTTTAGGATTGACATTATTCTTATCATACAATATCTTAATATTATTCTTTAATTTTTCTTTAATCGGTTCAAGAAATTTGAAAATATATCCCTCAATATCTTCAATTTTACTCCAATCAAAATCATCTTTATATCCTTCTAATGTTAAAGCATTTAAACTTTGCTTAAACCAAGTTACATTAATTTTATATACTTTTAATTCTGTAAACATTGGATTATTAGTATATACTGTACATTCACTAACACAACTATAACTACCATATTTATATTTTGCTTGTTCAATCTCATATTTATCTAAAATTATTTTTACAATTTCACTTGTAACAGGTAAATAATGAATATTTCTAAGATACTTAGTGATAATCTCATTTTTATTTTCATTATTCCAATTAATACAATACTGATTAATTTTAGTATTATAAATAACTGTATGAGTTAAAATATTTTCCATTTTATCTGATTTATATCTATAATGATTTTCTCTACCATATAAATTTTTGCTATAAAATGTATCCTCTCTATCTCTTAGTGATAATCCATAAGATTGAGAAATTAAATCTGAACATATTTTTTTATTTTTAATGTTTAAATCACATAATGAAATTAATATTGGTTCACTCTCGTCTAAAATAATTAAATCTATATTACAATTAATTTTATTTTTACCATCTGTCTGTATATATGGAATCATTATTCTGTTTCTCCTAATTCTTTGATTTTCAATTCACCATTTTCTGAACATAATATATTAAGATATGGCAAACTCATCTTAATAATTTTTGTCTCTGTAATCTTCTCTCCATTATCATCTTTATAAGTATTAACTTCCTTCTTTTCAATACTCTTAGTACCTCCTATAACTACGTGTTTTCCTTTACCATCTAAATCAATTTCTCCATTAATCATACCTGATGCTAATATATTTGCTATTTCACCTAATTTTAATGGTTTAGGTACAGTTAATTTTTCTTCTCCTAGATTCTTTAATTCAGTAATATCTTTTACCCATTTCCACACACTGTCATTTTTACTAATATAATTATTTGATACTTCTACATATTGATGGTTTTCTTTTAAAGTTTGATAATCAATATAAGGATAATTCATCATTCTATATGTATTATACATTGATAATTCAAATTCTGGTTCTGATTCAATAATTCTTTTTATATCATTATAATTATTATTATAATCCATTGCATCTGTGATATTTTTTAAATCATATGGTCTATTATTTAATCTAGCAATGAATATATATTGCTTAAATTTTGCGTATTCTTCTGCATTTACTTTATATATTGCATTTTTGAATACATTGAAATGTTGACAGATTACATCTAAACTATCAAGGAAATCATCTTTGCGAATAACAAATATCATATAACCTGTTTTATAATCTTTTGAATTAGATGGGTTGTATAATATTTGTTTTTCTAGAATTTGTAATATATAATTTTTTACATTCCTAATTTTATTGGTTTCCCCATACGGACAATTGAATAAAATCAAGGATAATGAATTTTTAGGTAAATTCAATTCTTCAAATGATTTATTATATTTTTCATCTATATTAACATTATCTTTGAATTTATCAAATCTATTTTGTTCTAACTCGTTGGAAATTAGTAATATATCACTACCATAATCATTTTTAGGGATGAATGATTTGAATGTGTCGATCCATTTACTTTCACCAGCGAATGGATCACAAATTGTAATAGGGAAATTATCATTCCCATTAGTATTGTTGCCTTTACTGCCAAATTTTATAGTAAAATATGATTTAATATAATCATATTTCTTTTCTTTTAACCATTTGTCAAAAATTACATATTTCATTGGAATACTATTATCTGCCGATTTTAGAAATAATTCATTATATTCTTCTTTACTAAATACATACTCTTTCAAATATCTCTCTTGCATGTAATCTAATTGAATATCACCTAATAATGCTAATAATCTATATGTTTCTATCTCATCCGTTGGAAAATACATCAGTTTTTGGTCGCTGTAAATTGTGCTACTTATGATTAATCATCTCTTTTCTATGTAAATATTTTACTACATATAGTTATTTAATAATATAATAATAACTATATGTAGTAATTAAAACAATAATTATTCCACAATTTCTACTTCACTTTTCAATCATATATACATAATAATTTCCTTTTTCGTGAATAAATATATCATTCTTTTCCCATAATGATTCATCATCAGGAATATAACCTATAGATTCTTTTAATTCTTCATTAGTTAATTCATGAAGTCTTTTTGCTTTAACTATATCACCAATTTTTCTTTTAGAAATACTATTCTTATTTTCTAATATCTTTACTTTCATAATATGTATTATTCTCCTTATTAATTTATTTTTTTACTATAATAACATAAATCCAGCAATAACTAATCCTACTCCAACTAAACACAATAACTGAACATCAAATCTGTAATTCCAATTGTTCTGATTATGACATTTATCACAAGGAAATTTATCTTTTGGTAAATTAGCACTTTTACAAGTGTAACATGATTTATCAATCATAAATCTAACCTCCTAATTTTATTTCTTCTAACTCCTCAATACTAATTCTAACTTTAGCAATTCTTACATTTAAATAATCATCTTTTCTAATCCATTTTAATGACAATTTTACATCTCTCATACCTTTATAAATTCCCATAATTATTTCACCTGTTGACACCTTAATATCCCTATCATTTTCTTCATCGTATTCCCATTTATAATTCTCTACAAGTACAGCATATCTTTCTACACTTTCATTGGTAGTTTTAAAATTGGATTGATTGCCTTGTGACATAGATTATCTCCTTCCTTTATAATTTTACTCAATATCACTCAAACTTTGCCACATAATTAAATCTCCATCAAAAACAATTACAACAGGATATTCATTTTCTTCAGGTTTAACTCTAATTTCTCCATCATATTCTTTTGGATCTACTAATTCAACATCTTCGATATTATCAAAATCAATATCTAAGCAATTAGCATCGAAAAATTCATACCATGATTCCTTATCATTGTTAAATAAATGTTCTTTCTCAGTCCATTCTGTGTTAATATAGTTATAATATATTTCCACTTCATTAAATAATTCTTTAACAAGTTTAAAATATTCATTATAATTATTTGCTTTTGCAAAATATGTATTAGGGTATCGTTTGTTTGGTGTCCATTTTAGTGTCATGTATGATCTCCTTTATTATTTTTACTTAACATGAACAATTCTTACAATCAAGCATTGAACTAACATAATTATTAAGTATATCTGAAATTTCATTATTATAATTACCTATCATACTAGTAGGTTTATTGCAGTTAAAAATACCTTCTGGATGTAAAGATATTTGTTTATGTAAATGTTTTTGTCCTTTTTCAATCATTACATTTGTGATATTTTTACATATTATTTCTATTTCATCCCTAGAAACATAATGATTATTTATATTTATTAATGAATTAAAAGGAAATAACATTTCTTGTACATAAATTTTCATATCTGGTGATAAATCATATATAAAATCACTAAATTGTATTAACTGAGAAAGAAATTGTTTTGTAGCAATAGAGCGAATTGTTATATTAGCGAATCCCATAGATAAAGCATGTTGAATAAATGCAATAGTACGTTCAAAAATTCCTATACCTCTATTATAATCGTGTACTTCTTTTAAACCATCAAGAGATACTGATAAATATATATTCTCAGGATATAATATTTGTTCTAATTTATCAATTGTCCCATTAGTAATTACAGTATGTATTATATCAGGATATTTAGCACAAATTAAATTTAATATATCACAAAATGTATCATCTGCAAAAAGTTCTCCACGGCCTTCCCATATAATCCATTCAATACCTTTTTCAATAGAGTATCTATCTATAAATGATAAAAGCATATTTTGATTAATATGTTTATTATTGTCTACAGTATCATGTTTTCTGAAGCATAGTTTACAATCTAAATTACACCCTGTATTATACTGAATAGAAATATCACATTCTTCTTTTCTAAGAGTATGTTTTTTATTAACATGAGTAACAATAGTATTTAATACAGGAGAAATCACTTTTTTAGTGATAGGGAATTTACGAATAAACTTGACTAATGTAGGTGATACACCATAATAAAAGTTAATCAATCTCTTACCTATAAAACTATTATTCATGACAACATCTCTATAAAGACGTAACAGATTTACTTCATTTGCCTGGGAATCACCATACATCTCTGTTGCAATAAAACAACCGTCACTTTTACTTCCTATACTTGGTTGTATACAACGTCCATCGCCCCTAGATTTCTGCCAGTTATTATTACACATATAATCATCTCCTCCAATTATATTTATATTAGTAATATTTTTTATTATAAAACATTTGGTTATATGTTGTGGTTGATATTTATTACAACCACAACATATAGTATGTAATAATTTTATTTATCCTTCTTACTCTTACTCCCTTACGCTGTTTGTAACATTACTAATTGATTTCTTCATATTGTCAATATCAGCAAGCAAAAATACCATAGCCTGCTCTTTAGTAAATCCAACCTCAACATAAGCATCATATTGATTCTTTCTTACTTTTGCTTTAGCAGTAAAGTATTCACCGAACCTCTGCACGGACTAAAGTCCGGCAGGTTCTTATGTACTAATGAATATCTTTTATACTCTCATTTATAAATAACTCATATCATCTATAAACTACAACATATAAACACTAATCATTTTCCATAAGAATTTTACTATCAATTCTATCAACATAGAAATTAGCGATAGCATCAAGCCCGATTCTAGACTTGTTTTAATATTTAATTTAAATTACATTCTTCAATCCATTGTTTAATTCCATATTTTTCAATCTTTCAATTTCAATATCATGTAATAATTTAAAATTATCAAATCTTTCAAAACACGATTTTCTATCAATACTTTTCAAATCATCATTCACATTCATAATTAAAAATGCACTATAAAGATCCCTCTGTATTTTAAACTCTCCGAAATTATTCCATCTTTCATTCAAATCTTTTTTAACGTATTTATCTTCAACATGATTATATTGACTTGCTTTTACTTTCCAGGTATCTATCTTTTTTAATTCCATACCATTCCATTTAAGTTTATTATCTAAAATTGTTAAAAACATTGCTGGTGCTTTATTTGCTAAACTCTTTCCAAATCTCTTCTTTTTATTAAACTTACCATCCTTGTTTTTAGTAGTATCTTTACTTCTTTTTTGTAAACCTTTATAATTCATAGTTTCAACCTTAATATTATTGCCTAAAGTTAATATATAATTAGTTAATTGATTATGTGATTGTTTTCTGATTTCTCGTTGTTTACGTTGCAATTCTTTTAATTCCATTTGAGTTTTTATATAATGTTTTGATTTAATCCATTTACTTTTATCCTTAACATTTATCGTACCATTCTTATTATATTTATTAGGATTCATTTTTCTTCTTGAACGATCCAATTTTCTTTGTAATATTCTTTTTTCTTTCTCAATATTATTAACCTCTGGTGCTAATTCTAATAACTTAACTTCATTTTCAGAACATATTGCTAAACTCTGTGTTCCAATATCTAAACCTACTATATCATCATTAATATAATGTTTAATTTCACCTGTATCTTTATGAATTTTTATAGGAGGAATATCTTCTAAAATTAATTGAACATAATAATGATATTTACCTTTGATTATTTCACGTTTAATACGGCAATATTTTACTCTGTTTTGCAATGCCATTTTAGCGTATATATCATTCTTCTTTATAATCACTGGTATTTTCATTCCATTATATAATAAAGTATTATCTCTAAATCTAATACCTTGTTTATTGCTTTTTCCTTCAATGGAATTTAATTCTCCATATGACTTATATTTAATCTTTTTTGCTTTATGAAATATTAAATCCTCAAAAGCATTAAATGCTCTAGTAGCAATTTTCTGTGTAGTCATAGCATCTATATTAAAATATTTACCCATTGATTTAACAAAATCGTGAAGTGAATACTCTGTTAATTTATACTTCTTATTCAAACCATTAAAGATTTTATTTCTATCTTTGCCTTTATATTTACAATTTTGTTGATATTCTTTAGATTCTCTCATATGATTATATCTTTTATGTAATTCACTAATACAAGCATTATAGATTTTTCTACATTTTTCAAAGTTTTTATCTAATATATCTTCTTGGAATTTTTTAGTTTTTAATGGAAGAGTTAAAGTAAAATTAGACAAAAGTATTCACCACCTTTTTATTTTAATTATACAATATAAAAATAAAAATGTCAAGATATTATTTACCTTGATTTTCAATATACTGTTTTACTACATCTAAAGAGACATTACCAACTGTATTTACAAAACTGCAACTATGTCCCACAATGTATATGATTTATTGCAGTAGATAAATACAAAATTGCTTTGAAAGATAAAATTTATTACTTAAAATTAATTTACACTTATCAGTTAGTGTGAAAGATTATTACTTTAGCAAATACACTCCCAATTTATAAGGATTTGTAGGGTGAGGGAGTATATATAATTATATTATCAATCTAACCAATCAACTAATTAACCTTACCAAATACATTTAACTATTCTTTGTTTACCACCTTGATAAGCACAAGGTATTGTTAGTTTTGTTGGTTTTTGCTATAATAACCACTCCTTTTAATTATTATTTCATTTATATTGCTATTCTGTTAATCTATTGTTATTATAACTTATTACCGAGGGTATGTCAATATATTTATTTTATTATTCTGTAAAATTATTTTAGATTTTATTTTAATTTAATGTAGAGTGTAGATTATATACCACTCTACATTAAATTATTAATTATATTATTAGTAAATTAACTAATCAACATTTCTGATGCAAATATAGATTCTACCGTCCTTATAAGAATTTACTGATTTATTTTTCTCTACGATTACTTTGTCAACAATATTGTCATCTTCACCGTACTCTCTAGTTATCACCTGATCTAAAATACTTTTAGCAAGATTTTGAACATCTATAGATTCTATACAGTCAAATTTTAAAAATACAATAATTGGTTTATTCCAATCAACATTTAATTCATTTTTACTCTTTAATTGATAGGAAGGAAACGTATTAATCCAATTTTTATATGTTTTTGTCTTAACGGTAATAGTATCATTAGACCATTTATCTTTTACATTCTCAAATAGATAATTATTTGACATTCCATGCTTATTTATTATCATATATTCATCTATTTTTGGATTTAAATTTTGAATCATATCTTGTTGTTCTTTTATAATTTCATCTTTATATCTGATTTTTTGACCGTATGATTTATTTTCTGAAATACTTTTTCTATTTGAAAATTCTTGTATAAAGTAACTATATGTAGTAGTTTTAGGAAGATACATTTTATCTGTTGGCGAAATATTATTACGATTCTTAGTTAGTCCATCAATAAATCTTCCATATTCTATTCTTTTAATTTCTGAATTTTTGATTTGTACAAGATATTCTTCAAATAATTTAACTAATTCAGGAAACTCTTCATAACTACAAGTTTTAAATGTAGTTACAGTTTTACGTTTACCAAAATGTGATTCAAGTAATTGTTTACGTTGTAATTTATTATCTTTTTCATTTAATGCTTTGACTACATCTAAAGATACTTGTCTACGGTGTTCTAATTCTTCTATCATTTCTTCAAATGCTTTAGTATATTTATATGTAAATACTTTTGCTTCTTTACCATTAAATCCTAACACTAACATACTAAATCCTTGTCTATCCATTAGATATTCTGGCATTTCTCTGTTATTTTCATTAATATAATCACTTAGTCCAAAATTGGACTGTGCTTCTGGAACGTCTTCAATCAAATTTCTAATATCACGCATTACATGTTTGTGTTCCTTCTTATACTTTAATGCAACAGTTCTACTACTAACAACAACCTTACCTTCATCATTAACTACCAAACCAAATTCTTTTTCAAACTCCATCAATTTACTTTCATTACTCATAATAATCGACTCCTTTACATTTTATATTTTATTAATGATTTACAAATATTAAATAGTAGTTGCATTACTATCTAATAAACAAAAAATCATTTAGAGAAAAGTTAGAAGAAATCTTAACATCTAACTTCTCTCTTGCAACTTCTCATTAATAAGAAATATAAAGGAGATGTTAGAATAGTTTCTCAAACTACTCTCTAAATGATTTTTAAGGGAAAATATAAAATATTAAATTGTTTTATATTTCAATAAAAAGACACTTCAATTAAGAAATGTCTTTTATCTATTGAAATATTATATTTAACTTCTATTACTATTCAGTAATTTCAATCTTACCAACTAATTCATTTACTTCATTCGTCACATTCTCATCTGTTTTGTCTGTTTCATCTATTTTGTCAGAAATAATTTCTACAATATTTTCACTTTCCAATACTAAACCATCACCCATCATTTTCTGCTTTTCCATTTCTTCATTCATTAACCTCATAAATTCCTCTTGTTGCTTAAGTGAATTCAACTTTTCCTGCATTATCTCAAATATTTTCTCATTAAATTTTTTAATTTCATCAGATATTTCAATCTCCATTTTCTCCAATATCTCTTTAAATAAATTTTGATCAATCAATATATTCATTAATTCTAATTCTTCTGATAGTGAATTAGTTTCAATATTTTTTAAAGAAGTAAAATGAGTAATAATTAATAATTGCGTATATCTGTCTATTGGGAAATCTTTTAAAGTTTCATCTTCTTGTATAAGTTTATTTATTGTAATTAATTTGTTGAAAACTTCTTCAATAATAGTATGACGAAAATGTAAATCAAATAGAATAGTGCTAGAATTTGATAAAGTGACTTGCAATGTTTCATTTAATTGTGCATCTAATTTCTTTAATGTACTAAGGGTTAATGGTTTATTTGTTTTTGACATGTTTGAATACCTCCATTTATATTTAATTATTTAATTCTCTTTTTAATATTTCTTCAATATTATCAAATTCCCAATATGGTATTCTAATTAATTGAATATCATTATCCATTGCATATTTATTTTTCATTCTATCATGAATTTGTTGCTTATTAAATTTTTCTTTTGCTTGTTTAATAGATTCATTTTTATATTTAATTACTCTAAAATGATATTCACCATCATATTCTACAATTAAATTTAATTTAGGTATGTAAAAATCATATAATAATGATTTACCACCTATACCTATTAAATCTTTAAATTCTTTTTGTGGTATGAAATATGTATTATTTATTTTATCAATATTAGATAATTTATTATAATCTTCTTGATTTATTTCAATTAAATCTTGAGATATAAAAATTCTTTTACATTCTTTTTCACCTTTACTTTTATTACATTCTGGACATCCTGTTTTTAATCCACTATTTCTACTTTGTATAATTGCTGGCCATTCATGTCCACATTCTTTACATTTCCACCAAACTTTTATATGACTATATGGTAAATATTCTTCAGGTTTTTTCTTATTTTTTTCATAATTCCATTCTTCACATAATTCAGAATTGCAAAATAATAAATTATAATCTTCAGATGGTAATTTACTTGCACAATAAGGGCAATTAGTTCCATTATTTCTATTATAAATTTTTGCAATCCACTTATGTTTCGGATTTTTGCTACATTGCCACCAAACATCTAATATACAATTACCACAAGTAGCATCATAAGGTGTCAAATCACCATTTAATGTTGGATGCCATTCAGATGCTAATTCTGGATTTTTAGTTGCTAGGCAATTAGACAGACTAACTATTTTACCAGCACAAAATTGACAACCATATTCATTATGAATATCTACCCAAGCCATATTAAATATTTCACCACAATCATCTTTTAAACATTTCCATTTTAATTTCTTTTTACTTCCTTCATATGTATCACTTAATAATTCAAATGGTTTATTATTTAATTTACACCATAATTTAATATTTTGAATTGTATATGGATTAGATTTATTAAACTTATCAGGTAGTATATTTCTACTTAATCTTTCTAAAGCAGATTTATATAAATATCCAAATTTGTCTTTTAAAAATAAATTATGAGTACGTCCACTATAATTATCATCAAATAATTCATACCCTAAATTATTTGAAAGTATTTTTAAATTATCTAAATTCCAATCAATTCTACCACTACATTTTTTACATTGTCTTTGATTTCTATATTTAAAATTATTTAAATTAACATTAAATGGTTCTCCACATTTACATTGTAATTGTAAATTTGAAAAATTATTTATATAATCATTTGATATTAATTTACAACCGCTATTACTTTCTATTTCAATATAATTCTTAACTTTTTCATATTTTAATTTTTTACCCATTTCACA
>Ga0209318_1001014_pt1 | contig 20777 bp, 27 predicted proteins | sample RifGroE1_FD_183999 | JGI IMG/M metagenome (GOLD analysis project Ga0209318, IMG submission 183999) | Groundwater microbial communities from Rifle, Colorado, USA - Groundwater E1 (SPAdes) (version 2) | ecosystem: Environmental > Aquatic > Deep subsurface > Groundwater | place: Rifle, Colorado...
AGGTTAATGTTGCTTGAAGAAGGCATGAAACTTCAGTCTTTGGGCATCCCACCAGAAGACGCACAGTTTTTAGAGACAAGAAAATTTCAAAAATCAGAAATAGCTGGTATCTACCGAGTTCCGCCACACATGATTGGTGACCTCGAAAAGGCAACATTCAGTAATATAGAGCAACAATCTCTTGAATTTGTCCGTGACACTATACGCCCCTGGTGTGTTCGCTGGGAACAGTACATGTTTATGAAGTTACTTACTCCTACTGAGCGCAAAAAATATTTCATTGAGCATCTACTAGACGGTCTTTTGCGCGGCGACATAACCAGTCGTTACACTGCATACGCCGTTGGTAGACAGTGGGGATGGCTCTCAGCCGATGACATTAGGGCTCTGGAAAACATGAACCCGTTGCCAGACGGTCAAGGGAAAAAATACCTCACCCCGTTAAATATGGCATCGGCAGACCAAACAGGACATGGAACCACAAAACAGTAATGGAGGTGAGACTGAATTGAGTAAAAACAAACCGCCGGTACTCTACAGAGAAATGACCTTTCAAAGGGACGCTATTGACGAATCATCACGTATAGCCACTTTAAGTTTTTCGAGTGAGGCTCCTGTAATACGCCAGTCATGGTTTATGGGCGCATGGACTGAAATTCTTAGGCATGAAACACAGGCTATTGATATGATGAGGCTTAGGGATATGGGTGTACTCTTGTATATGCACAGTTCCTATTCTCCTATCGGTAGCATCATGGAACCGTACCTTGATGAGAGTAAGCGCAAATGTATGGCAAAAGCCCGCTTTGACACAGATCCGCAAAGCGATGCGGTATTTCAAAAGGTTCTAAGCGGTACTTTGCGCGGCGTTTCAGTAGGATACCGGGTGCTTGAAGAAGATTGGGAGGTAGTAAAAGACGGCAAGAAGTCTTCTTGTGGGCGTTTTACTGGTCCGTGCGAGATAGCAAACCGATGGACGCCTTACGAGGTAAGTATTGTCTCTCTACCTGCTGATGCTACTGTGGGTGTGGGCCGTTCAAATGAAACAGGTTTTGAAATGTCTGAATATATGTTTGGCCGTATGGCTGATGTTATAACTGAAAGGATTATGAAAAATATTCCTTTTGAGATACCTAAAAAACCGGAAAAAGAGGATGAACGCTCTGAGGAATCAGGAAAATTACAAATAAAGCGGCGAAAACTCGACCTAATTTCCAGAATAGACACCATATAAATGGTGTCTATTCTATTAAAATGTGCAAAAAAAATACCTAGGAGGATAAAAAAATGTCATTAAGAGAAAAGAAACAAGCCCGTTTCGCCCTTGTTGGCGAGGCAAGAGTTATGCTTGATACTGCTGAAAAAGAAAAACGTGACCTTACAGCAGAAGAGAATGAGCAGTACGAAAGAATTATGGCCGATGTTGATCGTATTGGGGCCGAAATTCAATCCGAAGAACGCAAGCAGGAGCGTCGCTCTAAGGTTGATAATCTCACCCGCGATCTAGAAGCCAGTCAAGGACGTTTTGTTGGCGGGGAGGATCTTCAAGGGCAAAACAATGATGAGCAGCGCAGCCTTAGACCACGCGAAACTGAAGAATACCGCGCTGCATTTCGTGAGTACATTGTCAGCGGACGCGATGCACTGACCCCGCAGCAGATGCGCTCATTACAGGCCGACAGTGACATTAAAGGTGGTTATACTGTAGCACCTATTCAATTCGTCACGGAATTACTGAAAGACGTTGATGACGCCTTGGTAATCCGTCAGTTGTCGCGTACATTTACACTTGACAAAGCCGAGAGTCTGGGCGTACCTACCCGCGAAAGTCGCTATGATGATTTTGAGTGGACTGGGGAAGTAAATACCGCCGAAGAAGACGATGGTATGACTTTTGGGAAGCGTGAATTAAGACCGCATCCTGTAAGTAAGCTTATTAAAATATCGGCCAAGCTTATGCGCCAGTCTATGCTTGACCCAGAAGGTCTTGTCCGTCAGGAAATATCCTATCTCTTAGGTGGAACTCATGAAAAAGCATATATGACTGGTCCTGGCTCTAATAGGCCACTTGGTATATTTACGGCCAGCGACGATGGTATTCCGACATCGCGTGACGTAAGCACTGGCAACACTGCAACCGATGTAAAAGGTGACGGCTTAATTGAGGCCAAATATGCGCTTAAATCTCAGTACGTGGCAAATGCCAGATGGTTATTCCATCGCGATACTATGAAACGTATTCGCAAGTTGAAAGACGGCAACGGTAATTATATTTGGATGGCTGGCCTAACCAACGGGCAACCTGATACAATTCTTGAGGTGCCCTACATCATGTCAGAATTTGCACCCAATATTTTTGCTGCCGGCCAGTATGTTGGCATTATCGGTGACTTCCGGTTCTATTGGATTGTTGATGCTCTTAATATGGAAATTCAGCGGTTAATTGAGCTGTTTAGCTTGAACAATAAGATCGGTTTTGTTATTAGGGCTGAAACAGATGCAATGCCGGTGAGAGCTGAAGCATTCGCCAGGGTGAAGTTAGGTTAATCCTAGCTTCACTTTTCTATAAATAAAAAACAGGAGGTATAGCCGTGAATCTTTCAAGCGAGATCAAAATTACAAAAGTTAAAGCTGCTGAAGTAAGCGCCGGGACAGAAGTACTGAGCGATGAGATTAATATGGCCGGGTATGACGGAGTTATGTTTTTTACAACTCTTGGCACAGCAAACGCAGGAAATTATATGAAGGCACAGCAGGACGATGCAACGGGGATGGCCAGCGCATCTGACCTGGAAAATACTAAGGTTGTCGCTGAAGCAAACGCCCAGGTTGTTTGGTTGGATGTTTACCGCCCGCTAAAACAGTTTGTTCGCGTATCTGTTATTCGCGCTGGTGCGGCTACAACCGTGGGGGAAATATATGCGCTACAGTATGCCGGGCGTATGCGCCCGGTCGATAACGTAATAACCAATACTATCATTGGCGAGTTGCATGTAAGCCCTGAAGAAGGAACTGCTTAATTAAAAACATGGACCGGGGTATAATTGCCCGGGCCATTAAGGAGGCAAGCTTGTGTCATATAATTCGAAAGTATATCGCAAACAAGGCGGGGATGAGCTAGTTGTTGCTAATGGTGGCATAATTACCGTCGAGTCTGGTGGACAAATAAATGTGATCGCTCCCAGCGGTGCGATCTATTTTGTTGATGCAAATATCACGGCCAGCGGGGACGGTCTTAGTTGGGGTGCAGCCTTTAAAACGATGGCCGAAGCTTTCTCTGTCATCTCAAACGGCGACAGCATTTTATTTCGCGGCAAGATCCGCGAACAACTTACCGCGCCAGTACAGGTGTTTGACGTAACAATTATCGGCGCAGGCAATAGACCGCGCCACGCTGACAGCACTCCCGATGGTGGTCAGGACGCGGCCAATACATGGACAATTCCTGTTAGTGGAGCCACCACTGCCCCGCTTTGTAAGGTTCTTCAGCAGGGTTGGAGATTTGTCAATATATTATTTGCTGGACCTACTGATTCTGATTGTATTCAGTTATACCGTGATGCTGGCGCGGATGATGCTGAACGCGACGCATCGCATGCTGAGTTCATTAACTGCCGCTTTGCCTCCGGGTATAATGGCATTAATGACCTTGGTGGATGTTTTGGGGTCCTAGTGCAGGGTTGCCGCTTTCAGGCGCTTACTAACTTCGCCATTCTCGGGGTCGGCAATATAGGTGTTGGTCAGAGTATGTGGGTTGTTGAGGATAATCATTTCTATGGCTTCACTAACGGCGTAAAGATTGCTGCGTTTGGCTGCCGGATTAAGGGTAATACCTTTACTGATGGTGGAACGCCCAATACCACTGTGGTACTTAATACCAATAATGGCGGCGGTGCCGATAACTTTGTCGTGGATAACTACTTCCAGACCAGTACAGCTAATTTTAATACGCCTGACATTGTTGGTAGTGCTACGGACGTGTGGAATAATACCAGTATTGACGGTACGGCTGATATGATTGGCCGCGAAGTTGGACAGCCAGCGTAGTACAGAAGGGAGGCATAATAATTGGCCTTTAGACGTATTGAAGTTTTTGAAAAATACACCTGTCTCTCTACTGACGTAAAAACAACCGTGGGCATAGCAAATGATTCAACTTGTCTGGAGACTAACACAGGTGATTTATATACCTTTGACGGAGCTGATTGGAGGCTTACAAATCAAAATGTAAGCCTTACAGATTACGAAGCTATTGACGTAGACACCGGTGCAGGTACCGTAAACGCATTACCTATAACCTGGCGCAAGTCAGGCGCAGGTGGGCCAGAATTTGGGACAAGTATAAACCCGGTGCGAACCGACACAACGGGATCCACCACACAACCGGTAAGTAATGCAAATCTAGACATTGCCCTTTCCGCTTTACGTGATGCAATTACCGGCACTGACGCGGCTGCCCGTACCCAAGGTCAGATAGAGGCTGCTGTCCTTGCGCTCAGAACAGCATCGACGCTGGACACTTTGGAAACTGTCATTACTGCCATTAAGGATACTGACGGCATAAAAAAAATAACCGACGCTGTAACCGTTGGCTCTTCTGTACTACCGACCGGCGCAGCGACAGAGGCCACTCTTGTAGCCATTGGTCTGCTATTGACTTCTTTGGATGGTAAGGATTACGCTACACAGGCAACTCTTGCAAATATACTTACCCAATTAAATACTACCGGCCTAAAAAAGATTATTGATGCACTTCCGGCCGGGGACAATAATATCGGTAATGTTGACGTTGTTACATTACCGGCAATCCCCGCAGGGACTAACAATATTGGTGACGTTGATGTTGTATCTTCAGTATTACCGACAGGCGCAGCAGTTGCAGCAAAGCAGGACGCATTGATCGCTAAAGACTTTGCTACAGAGGCTACTTTGGCATCCGTACAGGCCACATTAGCACAAGGCGGTATCCCGGCGACTACCTTAGAAACCACACACCAAAACGCAGCAACGACAGACGGTAATGGTACTGCCGCAGCAGTTTCCGGTTATGGACCAATCGCTTTTCAGGTTACAGGCACATTCGACACAGCAACCGTAACGTATAAAGGTAGTGTGGACGGTACTAATTATGAAGCGTTACCCGGTACCTCTGCTGTTACTGCAGTAGGTATTTCTAAATTCGATGTGTCGGGGTATAAATCAGTTTTGGCGGTAATTTCTGGTGCCGGTGCAAGTACGAGTCTAACTATTAAATCGCTTGCTGTGGGTGTCGCTAGACCGCTTACTGCCGATGTAATCACAGTCGGTAAAGCCGCCGATAATGCCGCCGCTAATGGTAACCCCGTGCTGTTTGCAGGTAAGTATAATACTACTCCTGCTACTCGTGATGAGGGGGATGTAGTTACCCTCCAGACCGATGCACAAGGGAACTTACTTACCAAACTAACTGGTAGTAATGTTGAACAAATATTAAATCAAAATTTACCTACAAAAGCCAACCTAATTGGTATTAGTGATGGTACTAAAATACAGGCTATGCAGGGTAATACAGAAGGAGTATTGCTTACTAGTGTTGCTAGGACAACATCTATAAGTAGTCCAAATCAAGTGAATTATAACGCTCGTGGCGCAATGCTTTCATTGAATATTTCTGCAAATCCTGGCAATACAGAAACTTTACAAGTTTCTGTAGATGCAATTGATCCCGTTAGTGGTGGAACTAGAGCTATAGTAACATTTCCTCTGGTAAATGCATCTAATGCAAGATATTTTTATTATGTTTATCCTGGTATAATTGAAACTTTGGACGCATCCGGGGTTAGTGTGCAAGCGTTACCTCTGCCGAAGCAATGGAAAGCGGCAGTTACACATTCTTCAACAAGTTCATGGACGTATTCGCTTAGTTATTCATATATTATATAGGAGGAGTAATATGTTAAGCATAAAAATTTTTGAAAATTCTATAGAATATATATATATTATTACCAATAATGAAGATAGTTTTGAATATCGATGGGGGAAAATTCCTACTGAAGGTCAGACAGTAGAGGATTACATACAAAAATGCAAGCACGAAGCAGAACTTTTATCACAATATGAAATTGACAAAAAGCAACCTCCACAGGAAATTACTATTTAAACTAACGAAAATGCGTTAGTTGGTTACACAGACCGTCAAAAATTAACCGCCTGACGGTCTTACATATGTAGGAGGTGATCCACATTGCATTAAAATTAATCGCAGGGCCGACGGTTAATCCTGTCACGCTTGCTGAAGCAAAAGAGCATTGCCGGATTGATGGTACCACAGAGGATACTTATATTGCAGGTCTTATATTAGCTGCTACAGAATATTGCGAAACACACCAGCGTCGGGCTTTTATAACTCAAACTTGGGATCTATGGCTTGATGATTGGCCTTATAAGGATCATATTAATATCCCACGACCTCCGCTGCAGTCAGTCGCATCGGTAAAGCATTATGACACGGAAAACACCGAACATACCATGCTGGACACTGATTATCTTGTTGATGTTGTAAGTGAGCCAGGACGTGTTGTTTTGGGATATAGTAAACTATGGCCTACTGAGACTTTAAGGCCCGCAAATGCTGTCTGTGTACGTTTTACCGCTGGTTATGCGCCAGATGTTGAGGATCTGGCTGCTAATGTATCGCAGAAAATTAAGCAGGCTATTTTACTGCTTGTCAGTCACTGGTATGAATACCGGGAGCCTGTGCAGGGTGGCAACATAAGTAAAGAAATAGAGTTCGCTGTTTCAGCCTTGCTTGGTCAGGACCGAATAATTTTAGTGTAGGAGGCGGTTGCTTTGGGGGCGGGTAAATATAGACACAGAATAACAATTCAGCAACCGACCACTACCAAGGGCACAATGGGCGGCGTGAAAAATACCTGGTCTACCTTCGCAACTGTTCACGCGCAGAAAATTCACCAGGCGACAAGGGAGTTTTTCGCCGCACAGAAAGTTAATGCTGAGACAACGGATTTGTTTGTTGTGCGGTATCTGGCAGGCGTTACAGCTAAGATGCGGGTTATTTTTGGCGACAGGACTTATGATATTATCGGGGCCCCGGATATGGATGGTAGGCGGAGAGAGTTGTTTTTGTTGTGCAAGGAAGTGCTGTAGATGAGCGCAGAAATTAGAGGTGAGCGAGAATTATACAAAGCCCTTAGACGCTTGGGAAACGCCGTAGATCCCGATAGGATTGAAAGAGTGCTGGTGCAAGCCGCTGAATTAATAACCGAGGATGCAAAAGCCAGGGCGCCAGTAAAAACTGGAAAGCTAAGAGACTCTATAAAAGTAAAGGTATGGATGAAACGTGGGGCTAAGACTGTCGTATTGGCCGCTGTCGATCATAATATAGCACCTCACAGTCACCTTGTTGAATACGGACACAAGCTATTTATTAAAGGTCGTAGGGTTGGCAGGGTAAGACCAAAGCCATTTTTTAGACCGGCCATTGATGCTAAAAGAGAGCAAGCAAGTCAGACAATACGCGATGGCATAAGGAGAATAATTGAGGAGGCAAGCCATTGAGCATTGAAAAAGCTATATATGACGGCCTGTCTGCCGATGTTGCACTTACGGCTTTAATTGGTGGTAGGGTTTATGCTGTTGACGCTCCTCAAGAAGCAGAATTGCCACATATCGTTTATTTTAAAGTAAGTCCTGGTAGACAGTATACACATGATGGCGACAGTAATCTACAAACACCAAGAATACAGGTGTCCTGCTACTCAGAAACATACGAGGGGGTTAAGGGTATTGTAGAAAAGGTAATAAAAGCACTATACGGACTGCCTGCCACAAACGCCAATGTGCAGGCTGTTTTTGTTGAAGGCGAGCAGGATATGTTTGATTACGATACATCGGAATACCATGTTCCAGTTGATTTTATAATCCATTATAGGGAGGTATAAACTTATGACCACAGCAGCAAACTCAGCATTTGGAAGTAAGCTAAAGCGAGCAGGCACGGCAATAGCCGAAATCAGTTCTATTGACGGTTTGAAATTAAGTGCTGAAACAATAGATGTTACAACACACGACTCTCCGGACGGCTACCGAGAATTCATACAGAGCCTTAGAGATGGCGGTGAAGTAGCAATTGAGGGTAACTTTATCCCTGGAGATACAAACGGCCAGATAGCTTTATTGACAGATTTCAATGCCGGTACAGCGCAATCTTTTCAAATAACTTTTCCTGACGCTACAGGAACATCGTGGACTTTTACCGCTATCGTTATAGGTTATGAGACAGGTGCTAAATTCGACGATAAACTTACTTTTACCGCAACATTAAAAGTTACAGGCAAGCCCACTCTTGGCGTTACTGTATCTGCAGGATTGACAACTCCTTTCTTTGCTATTAGTAACTCAGCGGTAATAACTCCGGCCCAGGCGCAGGGAACGACTACATACGTTGCTACCGTTTTAACTGGCGTAACAAGTGTAACCGTAACACCTACTGCTACCGCAGGAACCATTACTGTAAATGGTAATACTGTAGCTACTGGAGTAGCATCAAGTGCTATTACTTTGGGTGCAGCAGGTAGTATAACGACTATTACTATTACCGTAACAGAAACTAACAAAACACCTAAGACATATACAATATATCTGTCTAGGGCCGCATCGTAGGAGGTAAGCAATGGACGAGAGAGCAGTAGGAATACAACTGGATAAACCAAGAAAGTTAAGGTACACCTTCAATTCCGTGGCCGATCTCGAAGAAAAAGCAGGTACCGGAATAGGTGCCCTTATGTCTGAAGAAAAGATTGGATTTTATACGGTAAGGCTATTAACCTGGGCAGGTTTGAAGTGGCAGGATAAAGGACTTACCCTTGAGCGAACCGGAAACATGATTCAAACGTATTTTGATAACGGTGGAGATTTTGTAACGCTGATGAACTTTATTACCGTGGCGCTGCAATTGTCCGGTATTTTGGGTAAGCCGACAGAAGAAGCTGTGGAAGAAATTGACGAGGGAAACCAGAAGGCGAAGGCGCTAAATTAGCTGACCTTCGCTTATTAGATCACATTGATAAACTGGAAGAATCGTCATATGAAATCGGCCTAAAGCCGTGGGAGTTTTGGCGGTTGACGCCTGCCGAATTTTCTAGGATTTTAAGCGGGTATAGTCGAAGTGAAAAACAAAAATGGTATAGGTTTGGTATGTTGGCGGCGGTAGTCGCTAACTGCCATAGAGGTGAAAAGACTAAGCCGTTCAAGCCGGAAGATTTTATGCCGGTTCCCGAGAAGAAAAAAGTAAGACAGGCATGGGAAGATCAGCTTGAACAGGTTAAGATGTTGAATGTCGCGTTTGGTGGAGACGAAAACCCCGGTTAACTGCCGGGGTTTAGTTTATTGGATAAATAGCTGCAGTCGTAACTGCCATTTCATTATTAAGCTTACCAATACCCCATCCTGGTGTTGTAGTTTCACAGTAGTAATAATTCGTCCCATTATGATTGTAAAAAGATAGCTTGTTACCAATAACCTGATTATCTTCAAAGGCAATGCCGACAGCCATATGGTTAGGATACGACAATAAGGAAACCTTATAACCCATATTCAGTAGGATTGATGCGTAAAGTACGGATTTACAGTCGCAGTCGCCATTTTCTATGATAGTTTGAGCCGGGAGTTGTGTTTCCTGTACTTCATATGGTATTGAACCAACAAAACTGAGCGCAAATTCAGCAGTATGAAAATAATCGAACTTACTTTTATGCGCATGGTCTTTTAATATTTCTGCCAGGAAATTAGTATATTTTAGATTACTATCTTCAATAACCCATGAAACTAAGTTATTACTTACTCTTGAATTAATGAGAATTTTTATGTTATCTGGAGCACTAGACAGTAACATTTTTTGCCCATAACCACTTTTACTGTTTACATAAGCATTTAATGTTTTTTGAATACTTTTATCCCAGTTTAAAAGATCTATTGGCGCCCCAACAGTCCATCTATAAGAAAAACCATTATAATCCCAGCTAAAATCCCTGGTGATAGCATTGTTAAAGTTTAATGTTTGAAGCGCTTCGCTTTTGTTCATTGGTAGGTTTAATAGATTTGTATTTAAATTTAAATTACTACTATCAAAGTGAATGGTTTTAGATAGAGTAAACATAACTATCAAAAGCAATACGATTGAAAATATATTAATATAATTCTTATTTTTCTTGGGGTGTCCACGAGTTTCTAAATCCAAGAGTAATGCCCCACAGTTTTGACATCTTTTTAACCATGAGTAATTCTTGGTTTTGCATTTCGGACAAATATAAATAGGTGGTTTATTTTGCATTTGACATCTCCCGTTTATTTTTATTATATCACTACTAATATGCAGAGAGGAGGGTAAAAATGGCTTCTCCATTAGCAAGTTTATTTGTAGTTCTGGGGCTAAACGGCGATCAGTTCTTGAGAAACCTTCGACGCACCCAGCGCGAAACGGCAAGGGCAACCAAGATGATAAAAGACGCTTTTGCCAGTATTAAGATGACAGCAGCAACACTGTCTGTAGCTATAGTGTCCGGCGCAGCCACTAAAGCAATGATGGATTACAACAGTCAAATTGAGCAGGGCGCAATAGCTTTTGAAATACTTTTAGGCTCCGCAGCAAAGGCAAATAAATTCATGCAGGACTTGGCCGACTTCGCTGCTAAAACTCCTTTTCAGTTTAATGACGTGCAAAATGCCGCTAAAAAACTATTGGCTTTTCAGTTTCAGGCAAAAGAAGTTTTACCAATGCTGCAAGCAATAGGCGATGCAGCGGCAATGAACGGTATGAGTCCAGATATAATTGACGGAATCGTAACCGCACTAGGTCAAATGAAAGCCAAAGGCAAAGCTTCGGCGGAAGAACTGAACCAATTAGCTGAACGAAATATACCTGCAAGCGCTATTCTCCAAAAAGAACTTGGCCTGACTGGTGAGCAAGTAGCTAACATAGGCGATCAAGCTATATCCGTCGATAGGGTTATTGCTGCCTTGCTTAGAGGTATGAACAAAACATACTCCGGCACGATGGATAAGATGTCTCAAACAATCAGCGGTCTATTCTCAACGCTAAAAGACAATATAATGATGCTCGGTGAAAGTGTATTTGCCGGACCATTCGAAAGATTAAGAGAATCTCTAAAATCTCTGACAGAAACATTATCAGATGTAGTCGATACAGTCAGAGCTGGCGGCATCAAAGAGGCTTTTGAAAAGTTTTTTCCCAAAGACCTGCAACAGCCTTTTTTAGTTTCAATGGGCCTAATTAAAGATATTTTTGTTAATATCGGCGGTACAATCAGCAACGTCCTGAGCGCATTAAAACCTTTGATATTAACTTTAACACCTTTATTTTTAGGCTTTGTGGATGTGCTTGCAAAAATGGCACATTGGCTGTCCGAAGTAAAACCACTTGTGATAGCTGTGACTGCAGCTTTGTTCGGATTATATGCGGTAGAGAAAACAATTGCCATAGTTTTAGCACTAAATAAGGCTTTAGAGGCATTATTCCTGGTTTTAAGTAAAAACTGGGTTGTATTGGTGATAGCGGTCCTGTTAGCTTTGGCGTTATCTATTGATGCAGTACAGCAGAAAATTAATGCTTTATTTAAGTCTATAACCGACAACATCAAACTACCCGGCGTTGAAAACAAGCCGATGGATGATTATACGAATTCTACTGATGACGCAAAGAAAAAGACAGACGAATTAAATAAGTCGCTAAAGAAAAATGTGCAGAGTTTTGACGAACTGTATCAAATCGAGTCCGATGCGGCAGCCCAAATAGGTAACACAATACCGAATACTGGAACTGAGAAACCAGAAGATAAAACAACACCTATCACATTACCCGATCCTACTGATTTGGAAGATAAATTTCGCAACATAACAATGCCACCTATAACGTGGGGAGGTATTTTGCCAGATCCGACGCCATTACTGGACGGCTTTATAAGGGCAGTGCAGCGGGCACAAGAAATGATAGTAGCTTCATACGCAAACATAAATACCGGCATTAATAATATGATGCTGTCTGTTTCTGATGCTATGTCTATGGCAGCGGCAAACGCCGTTTCCGCATGGAGCGTAATCGAGTATACGATTGTTGATGCAATAGGCAGAATACTGGAATCGGCACAGACCGGATTTAGCGCGATGAACACTAATATACAAGCGTCAAGCCAGGGTATGCAGGAAAATATCCAGACATCGATAGATACAGTTGAAACAAGTCTATCCAGCTCCTGGGAGTCAATTAAAAATTACTCATCGGTAGCCTGGGAATTTATTAGATCCGGCGTATTTAGTGCATGGGAAGTAATAAAAACAGATACGGCAACAGCTTGGGATAACATAAAAAATAGCGTAAATACAGCATGGGAATCCATAAAGACCACATCAGTCACTGCATATGAAGCAATAAAATCAGGCGCAACTACTGCCTGGGAGATACTAAAAACTAACACACAGATAGCATATGAAACCATAAAAACCCGCACCAATACGGCATGGGAAAGCATGAAAACAACTGCAGGGGCAGCATATGAAACGATAAAATCAGGCGCAATAGCAGCCTGGGAAACTTTAAAATCGAATACTGTTACGATATTCGCATCCATAAAAAGCAATGTCATAGCTGTCTTTGATAGTATGGTTAGTAAGGCAAAAGCAGCCTGGGAAAAGATAAAAAGTTATTTTGGCGGCGGTAGTGGTGGATCCGGTGGTTCCGGAAGTAACGTTGTTCAGTTCCCTTTTAGGCAAACAGAAACGGGAACGGTATACGATCCAAGTAAATTGCCTGGTGCTGCCATATTACCTACTGGCGGTTTTATGCCAGGGATACCAGCAGGCGGCCTCATATCTATCCCAGCACTTGCAGAAGGTGGCATAGTAAGCAGTGATACGCTAGCTATGATAGGTGAGGGAATAAACAAGGAGGCAGTTGTCCCTCTTGATAGCAATGGGGGGATAATCGACTATGGACGCATCGAAGCGGCGTTTATGAACGCGATGCAAACTCTAAATGTAACTGCCAAAATTGATACAAGCCTATCCAACATGACACAATTAACAAGGGCGCTACAGCCGGCAATGGCAAACGAATCTGCAAGGCGGGGTGGTTAAATGAAAATAAACAGCACGACGATAAGAACCCCGACCACTTTTAAACCGGAAACTTTTAAACTGTCAAAATCAGGACGTGTAGCAAATGGCGACATGACATTTGAGACTATTGCTATTAAGAAAAAATTTACCTTGTCCTATAACGACATAACTGGCGCAGAACTTAAAGCCATACTTGATATACTTATGAGCACAACAAACTTTTTTACCTTTGAGTATCCCGATGAAAGTACGACAGCAACAGCGACAGTTTATGTAGGGGCGATACCTCGCGAACTTTGGACACTGACTGGTGGCAGGCGTTATAGCGGGGTAGAATTCAGTTTGATTGAAAAGTAGGTGAGGCAATGATAACCGTATCAAGCGCCTATGAGACAGCCATTAATGCCAGTAGTCGCTACATAGTACCAAAGGTAGAAGTATATTTTGACGGAGACAGTAACCCTCCGACAATTTTTACTGGTAGCGGTTTGACTAAAATCAGATTCTTAGAAGAAGCAAGCGCCGACAACGGAAATCCGCTTGGCCTTGTTTCGTCAAACGATATTGAACTGAGCTTCGATAACAGCTCTCGTAACTTCACACCGACAAACACGGCTGGATTATATTACGGCAAACTTAAACCTAACGTGCTGGTTAAACCTTACCTGGGCCTTGAATTGCCGGGAGCGACATATGAATACATTCCTCTTGGCGTATTCAGAACAGGAGACTGGAGCAGTCCTTCGGGAACAGTCGAGGCAACAGTAACCTGCTTTGACAGGTTATATGAGATTGGTGACAAGGACGTGCCAATGTTGCCGGTCAAACAGAATACTACCGTTGGAGAATTGTTTGTACTGCTGTTTACGGCACTTGGAATAACTGATTTCAGCGTTGACGCAAGCCTAAATCAGCCTATCCCCATTGACTGGTTACCTCAGGGCAATGTTCGTAACGCACTACAAACACTCGCCGTAGCCGGTAACTGCAGTGTCGCCACTAACAGGTACGGCTATATCGTTGTCCGGTCAAACTTTATTACGGGGACAGTGGTGGAAACCTGGACAGATGCAAACCAAATATTTACCGCAGAAAATCCACAGAAATACCTGGATACCTACAGTAAGGTAAAGATTAACTATTATCAGCCGTATATTAAGCCATCAGCTTCATTACTTAAGGTCGAAAATCTTAAAATACCCAACGGTGGCCTGACACTAACGAATATCAGCTTCACTACTGGCCCAGTGGCAACCGTTGATCAGGTTATATTATCCGGTGCCGTTAATTCTCTGGTTGATAGCGTTGAATATGGGGCATGGGGCATAACCGTCACTATAACTAATACAAGCGTAGAGGAAACAGTAACACTTGAAGTCACCGGCAAAGCTATCGACAGCATATCATCAAGCTATGAATTGCAGGACGATACGGCAGTGGCGAGTTTCGGGGAGAAAGTTTTCCCGGTGGAGAATTACCTCATCCAATCCCTGGACGTTGCAAAAACCTACGCTGCTGAATTACTGCAATACGTCAAGGATCCGTTGGCTAATATCAGCTTAAGCATCCGGGGCAATCCGGCGGTTGAAGTCGGGGACGTTATTCAAATACAAAACGACACCGATAAAATAGGGACCGTTGATTTTGTACCTACTAGGATAACATTGAACTATGATGGTGCCTTAGACTCTACTGTAGAAGGCAGAAAAGTCGCGGCAAATACTCGTTATACATGGGCTTATATCGGACCTGGAATGTATGAATATGTTGAATATTGAGGTGATGAAATGCCAACATTGCTTGTGGATGATAATAGCAAACCGATCCCGCAGTACCAAAATGTAGCGGGTACCGCTTACGAGGCTTTAAAAGGTGAAAATAACGGTATCTATATAACTGGTGACGAGGCCCACGACGCAACAGATGCAGGCAATCCAGTCAAAATAGGCGGTAAGGCGGCTTCCTCTGCGCCACCAGCTGTAACTGCCGGTGATAGGGTAAACGCATACTTCGACCTAAGCGGCAGGCTTGTTGTGTTGATTGATACGGCCTTGCCAGCCGGGACAAACATAATCGGTAAATTCGGTATTGACCAAACAACACCCGGCACAACAAACGGGGTGCAAGTTGTAGCGCCTCTCCCCGCGGGTACGAATAATATCGGCATAGTGAATAAATCGGCCTACAATTTTCTAAATGTCACTGCCGACGTGCAGGTAAAAGGCAGTGCAGGTAAGTTAAGAAAGGTCATTATCGGCAAAGTAACCGTGGCCGGCGATCTAACCCTTTACGACAGTCTTACTGAAACCGGAACCGTTATAGCTACTCTAGGACTTGAAACAACCGGAAACCCTAGAGAGTTAGAATTTGACACCACATTTGCCACGGGACTGTACGCCGGATTTGACGCAAGTCTGGTCGGAAATATAGCTTTTGTCTATGAATAGAGGTGTAGGTATTGGCCGAACTCTATAGCGCAAATAAAATAACCAACGGTGGTGCAGAGATAGGGAATACTACAGGTTGGACAATCTCCGAAGTAACCGTTGTTACGGGCGGCACAGAAGGGACAAAATGTTTCAATATGGCCGATACCGCTAGCATGAGTCAAACGGTTAACGCCGGAGGAATACAACCTCCGGACATAAAAGCATCGTTTACATTTCTGCCAAAGTTTGAACCGACAGAAGGAGATCCCAAAATATACGCTCGTGTTGCTGTAGAGCATGAGTATGCCGATGGTAGCGCTGATTCGTTTACCATACCTTGTCGGTTTGATGCGGGGGTGTAGGATATGGTATGGGTAGTCGGTGAACTAAATAACCTAGCAATTGAATGGCTGGCAATAGAAGCTATATGTCCAGTAAGCGACAGTAAAGAATTGCTCAGCACTAAAATAAGAGCTGTCACAAAAAATTTAACAGGTGGCGGGTACTTCGATGATTTTAAACTCCGCCTTAATTTAACAAACGAAAAAATAACAGGTAGCGAAAAAATATTCCTGCCCATTGAGGAATCGGCGGGAGATACCGAATTCCCTGTTTTCGGGGCTGTAGTTGATGCTCAAATTGTCGCGGCGCATATTGTACCTAAATCAACGATTACTGGCAATACAGGCAGTCCTATGGTGCTGGAACTGGTTAATAAGAATACAGGCGATACAATCTGCACTAAGACGTTTATTACAGGCACGAATGCCCCGGCGTATGAAGTAACAGACTTCGGTCCGGCGGATGCGGATGCAGGGGAGATAGATTTCGGATATGGCGTGTCGCTTAGAAAAACCGGTGGCATGACGTTACCGGAGTGCTTGATTATCGTGGAATGGAATTTGAGGTGATGATTTGAGTTTTACAGCGACACAAATATCTTTTACGGTTAAGAAAAAACGCGATGTCGATATAGTTAAATATGGTAATAAGATTTTTACAGTATGGACAGAAGAGATTGATACCTATAATGATCATCAAATATTTTTAGGTATCTTAGATTTAGATACAAATATTTCTTCTGTAACACAAATAACTTCTACCGTTAAACCCAGGAGAACTGCCAGGGTAAAAGTTTATAACAATAAAGTGTATGTTGTTTATTTAGAGCAGGCTTATTATAGTGGTTATGCTCGTTATAATTTATTTTTAACTGTTTGCGATTTAGACGGTAGTAATATTACTATTACGCGATTAACCGATACTTTGAACGATGAAAACCGACACTGTATAGGCATCCATAACGATAAGATATATCTAACTTACGAGGAATATAATCCCAGTATAAAAATTGCAGTTGCATCGTGCGATCTAGACGGTAGTAATTTTACTTATACACTTAATTCTGTAGAAAATGCTTTTGCCCCTACTTTTGTTATTGATGCCAGTAAATTATGGGTAACATATTCGGATGATTTAGCGGGCGGTAGCACTTATCAAATTTTTCTCGCCTCATGCAACTTAGACGGTAGTGGTTGGATTACTTTACAGAAAACTAACACCAATTTCAGGAAAAGATATCCCGTTATATGCAAAACTAATGATAAATTTTTTTGGTGCTGGGAAGAAAGAGATGCTAATAGTCATTACCAACTTTGGACTGCCGAAAGTGATTTAACTGGTGAAAATTTTATTGCGACACAGAGAACTTTTTACTTAGACGACGATGTTCAGTATCCTAAAATAACAGCTAATAGTGAGAATGTATTTGTATCTTGGGCTCACTGGATTTTGACTGATACCTGGCATAAGCAGATATTTACAGGTACTATGGACATAAATGGAGAAAATTGGAGCGAGGAACAAAATACAAGTGACGCAACAAGCAAATTTTACCCTTGTATTTTCGCTGACGATGAAAAACTCTGTTACGGTATCTTAGATAGCACGGTTAATAACGTAAATACTGTGCAAGTTTGGATTGGCATAATAAGTCTATATACACCACAACCATTAGTCTCAGATCCGCCCATAATCTTAAGTCCGATACCTATTAGATGCGCTAAACCGATGGTAATACTGCAAGCACCAACACCAGTAGGAGCGCCTTGGCTGCTACATTTCAAGCTGGAGAGCTTTTCAGATACGGAGGGGACTATCCCAATAGCAGTAGTGGACAGCAGTATTAACCCTGAGCTATTCGAATACAGCACAGACAACGGCTTAATTTGGACTGCTTTTCCGGAGACTGGTTTACCGCCGGATAAATATGATTCACTGGTGCGGGCAAGGTGCGAGGTAGGCCCAAGGCAACAAGTCTGGCTAAAAGCGAGTGTAGGAGCAGAGGACGCATAGGTATACAAAAAGTATACAAGTATACTTTTTGTATACATCAGTAAAATCAAGGGTTAAAAGTATACCTCCAAACGGAGGTATTTTATTTTGGCTACCGGAGGTGGGAGGGGTTTGGAGGCTGAAATCTTAAAATCAGCAGCAAGCCAGGGCTTATGGGCAATGCTCTTTGTGGCGTTGCTTTTTTATGTGCTCAAAAACAACAAGGAACGCGAGGACAAGTTGCTGTCGGCATTAGAAAAGCTTGGATGTCAGTATGAGGTACTAGCAAGAGATATGCACGAAATCAAGGAAGATGTAAAGGATTTGAAGGGGGTAGTGAAATAATGAAAAAAGGAACTATCGACCCAGGACACGGTCAGGATCCTGGTGCAATAGGCCCAGGCAAAACCCACGAAGCAGATGTAAATTTGGTTGTATCGAAATTGGTTGGCGGTTATTTGAAGGACGCAGGTTTTGACATTGGTTATACCAGGGAAACAGATGTTAGGCTGGGTACAACGCTCAATGCCGATTTAAGCGCCAGGGCAGCTATAGCTAACGAGGCTGGTGCTGATTTCTTCATTTCTATTCATTGCAACTCAGCAGCGGATCCTTCCGCGCACGGGATTGAAGTATATACTACAAGAGGTAACACAAAGGCTGATGCTCTTGCCACAAGCGTTATTTCAAGCCTGGAGGCAGCACTGCCAGAGCTTACTTTTAGAAAAGATATGTCTGACGGCGACCCCGACAAGGAAGCCAATTTTGCTGTGTTGGCACAAACTAAAATGCCTGCAATACTGGTAGAGATGGCTTTCATGTCGAACCCGGCAGAGGAAAAATTGCTGACCAATCCGGAGTTTCAAAAGAGAGTTGCCAGAGCTATAGCTGATGGTGTGCTGAATTATTATGGCATAGCTATTCCGGTACCGGTAGCAGGCCCGGAGCAATGGAAGTTAGAAATTATGGAACAGGCCAAGAAAGTAAGGCTAATTACTGGGGACCACGACCCGGACGAACCTGCACCGAAGTGGTTTGTGTTAAAGTTGGCACTGAACACATTGAAAGCCAGTGCTTTAGTTTAGCCTTAGCCATACGCTGGGGCTTTAAAAATATAGGGGGAGGATTACACATGAATAAATTTAAGTCGCGCAAGTTTTGGATGGCGGTTGTAGCTGCAGTTGTGGCAGTGGCAAACGAAGGATTGGGACTCAATATTCCGAGTGAAGCAGTGATGACCACAGCTGGCGTTGTTGTTGCCTATATTTTGGGTGAAGCCTATGTTGACGGGAAAAAGGCATAAAAATATTATACCGAAAAACGCAAATAATAACATACGCGAATAACTTTCTAGCCCTGGCCCATGTGGTTGGGGCTTTTTTATTTTGCAAAAGAAAAACCGCCCGCAGGCGATTATTTTTTATCCTTATTTATTCTTTTTTCTATATACTCCTTGATAGCTTCATTGGTAACCGAAGCCTTAGAGTCTCCTGTTTGCTCAATATATTTATTAAGCAGTTGGAGCGTTTCGTACTTTATTTGTGTGCTGTAAGCTATTTTAGCCATTTTATACCTCCCATGATTTTGAGTATTCGCGGTCCTTGAATAGTGCGGCCAGTCCGGTTATCTGCTTCAGCCTCAAAAGTTCGTCAACATCCATTCCAAGGTGTTTCGCAATCCAGGAGTCCGACTTACCCATCTCAACAAGTTCAGCTACAATGTTACTCATTAGATCGATGTTATGCGTACCCCTGGCCCGGTTGTGACGAATAGTGGAAGCCATACGCCCACCTATTTCCTTGTCAATAACTACTACAGGACACATACCATTCTCGCGCTCATAAATTCGCTTGCTGGTTTTTAATATTAAGTGTCGATGAAATCCGTCAACAACAATATATATTCCATTTTCTGCATCATAATAGGTGACTACCGGCTGCGTAAATCCATCCTCCCATATAGACAACTCAAGAAGCTTCATCTCGGGAGGAGCTACGGCATTGGGGTTGTAATCATTAGCAACAACCCTTTCAACCGGTACTGGCTTAACATTATACACCGGACTTTTCATCGACACCAAACTCCTTTATGTATTCAGTGAAACTGCCCCTTTTCTTGCCTCCCATAAAGCCTTCCTTAATAAGCATCTCACATAGGTACTTATTTTTTGTTGTTAGTGTGACAATACCGCCCTTAATGTTTTTAGTGGCGTTCTTGAATAGTTCTTTAAAAACCCCTTTTTGCCGGTACCTATCAACGACATAGCAACTGCCAATTCGATAGTGAGATTTAGGTTTTTCCTGGATGTAACAAAATCCAACAATCTTATTCATCTCAGTAGCAACTAACCACTCTTTGTCGTCATCGTCGTATATCTTATAACCTATTTCACGCTCAATATCCCGACGAGCTAAAAACGGTCCAAGCGTGTTATAGAAATTCCTATCCTGATTCGTTAATCGTATAATTTTCATGACAACCTCCTAAAGGTTCCGGTATTTCTCAATTAACTGCCGTTGCCGCTCTACTTGGTTTTTGGTTTGAGCAAACGACAATCCTTTACAAAGATGATCATTTTTCAGAATACACATGGCCATTCTGCGCCAAGTGGGAGCATAGTGCTTGCTTTCAATATCCCCAGGGAGGCTGTCCTCGATCTTTGTATATCTAACAACCTTTTTATTTTTGTGTCCCCTGGTTGCTATCTTGTCGGTTACTACGGCAGATGCAGGCAGCTTTTCAAGACATTCATCCGGCAGTCCACAGCCATTTTTATTCCAGTAACGCATAAAACGGATAAACCGACTAACATAGTTTTCGCGGGTTTCCGGTGGCAAACTGGCAAGCAGTAGCTTTGTGTAGCTTTTCCATGTATGCCCTTTA
>Ga0209318_1001016_pt1 | contig 20741 bp, 28 predicted proteins | sample RifGroE1_FD_183999 | JGI IMG/M metagenome (GOLD analysis project Ga0209318, IMG submission 183999) | Groundwater microbial communities from Rifle, Colorado, USA - Groundwater E1 (SPAdes) (version 2) | ecosystem: Environmental > Aquatic > Deep subsurface > Groundwater | place: Rifle, Colorado...
TGTAGTGTGTTCAATTTTTACCACCTGCCTTTATTTCAACTAACCCCATACCGCACCGGCAGCGCGGATGCCTGGTTGGACATAGCACACCACCAGAAAACTTAGCATCCAAGTGAACCGTTTCACCATGCATTTTCTTACAGATAGGGCAAGCCAGATCATCCTTTGTGGTTAACCACCGCTTATACATTTTACTTTTATCCAGCAAACCTTTTTCTGCCGCCTGCTGCCAGAGAAGCAACTGCCCGTTGTTGCTGGCCATGATTGTTTCAGTTCTCGCTATGGTTTCGGCTCTATGCTCAACCAGCCTTCGGGTGTAAGCTGCAGCCATTTTGTTTAGCTGATCCTGCGGCAAGGTCTTGTCCTTCATCAGCTTGGCCCGGTATTTTAACGCTGCCCGTGCTCCGCGCTCAGTCAGTCCGATAAACTGCTTAATCGTTCTTGCAGTTTCCCTTGGATGCCCGCCATTTTCAAAGGCATCTTGGATGATCGACCTAACTGCAAGCTTAGTATTTAGGCTAACATTTGTTATCAGTTCTCCGGTATGTGCCTTAATCCAGTCCACAGCCAGCGGGTTAAGCAGGTCGAAGGCTAAAGATATCCCAAACCGAGCACTCAAGGCGGTAGCAGCTACAGGCCCGGCTAATCCAACGATGCCGGTAATAATCGGTTTAAACCCACTTAGTCTTTCGTCTAAAATGTCCCAGTTTATGGCGATCATAGCGGCTTCAATATTTCCGGTTTCCAAAGCTTTTTCTACAGCATCAAGGGTAAGACTCCCCTGTGTTGCAGCCACAGCCGCAATGAATGCCCTCATCATCTCCGGCATGGACTTGTCCGCTATTTTTTGTAGCTGCAGGTACTCCGGTAACGCCTCCTTGGTGCTCATAAAAAAACCTTTGCCTTCCAGGTCGGCCTCCTTTTGCTTCTGGAGGTTTTTGTCTTTACCGTCCTGACCGGGATCTGGTTTTTCTTCTGTCTCAAATTTATCACCGTCGGGTACCGGCTTGTAGCCAAGTATCGACCTGGCTTCATTCTTGGTTATTATCCCGTCTTTTTTTGCTGTGCTGGCCCGACTCCATTTGTCGTTTTCGTTCTCCTGCAGCGCTTTGACATGGCTCGTATCGAAGCGACAATAGGTGTTACCGTCAAAGCCGTATTCATCAGTCATGCCCAAATTTACCCGACCGCCTAAACGCACCATGAGAGGACTAAGGGTTTCCTCCCAAAATGACTTCCTGGCTTCCTCATAATTCGAGAATGTCGACCGCTGTAAACCAGAATTAGCACCAACTAATATAGGCGGCACCCCAAAACCTGAGCATATGCGAGTTTCCGAAATATTGCGCAAGTCAGGGAATTCCAAGTCTCTCAGGTTCATACCGATAGTTTTAACGTCCATCCCCGCCTGTAAAATCGCTGGTTCACCGCGATTTTTCCCACCAAACTTCTGCTTCCAGATTTTCGCCAACCTATCTGACAAAGGCTTGTCGATAGCTGTCTGAGTAGTTACGATAGTAGGCGGTGTGGCGCTGTTTTCTAACATAGACTTAACAAAATCCGTTGCCTCGTTGTCTGTAGCAATTGCCCTAGAAATAGCCTTCAGGAGCGGCATACCGAAAAAATAATCTGTCGGGTGGAAGTATTTAAAGTGAATAACGTCAGCAGGATCGAGCGGGTACCAAATACCACCGATCTCATAGACGTATTGACTTATGTATTTCACGTTGTCCGGAACGATTCTTACCCTGTCCGGTCTGAGTGGCCAGAGCTCCACCACGCGCCCGGCAGCACTCCTTGCCTTTTCCCAGAAGGCATTTCCTGCAATGTCTAAGTAGGTAACCGTCATTTCGAGAAGCTCAAATTCCGTCATGAAAGGGTTTGGCTTTTGCAGCAGCTGCCGCAAAGGATGATCCGGTATTATTTCCTCGCCGTCTTTGGTTCGCTGGTAAACTTGCAATGTGGCCTCTGGTAGGCTTGTGGCCCTTTCGTTTATGCAGGCAAATACTAATTCATTTTTTGAATAGCCGTTTAAAGCATAGCTTTCGTAGCTATGCGGCATATACTGCGGCTGGCCCTGCTGCCAAGGTAGCACCATCTGACCAACCGATTTTTCTTCAAAATTATTACTCCTGTTCGGCAGGCGCCCGGTAAATGCATATTTAAATCTGTCTATTATACCCATTTCAACACCTGCCTTAAAAAATATCTGGTACTGGGAATTTTAAAAACCTGTTAAGAGCCTGGGTCATTCCGTCTACTTGATCGTCGTTGGCTCCGTTCGGGAACGCTGCACATTCCTCCACAAAATCGTTTATCCAAGGAGCGATTGACGGATCCGGCAGAAAAACATTACCGGCTTCAGCTGCTGAACTAACGGCGTGCGCCCTTACTTCCTTGCCGCCCTCCGGGTTAACTGGTACTAAACCCGGTATTTGCGTAGTAAGGGTAGAAATAACCGCTGGCCCGTTTGCCTTATCCTCAATCAGCTTCAGAAAAGCATTCGGCCATTTAGCCGTTAGGTTTTTGACGGCCTGCAGGGTTGCAGGAAAATTTAGCTTTGCCCTAACCTGATCTAGCAGGTAAAACAACGCCCCTATCCTACCCCAAATTTGTCCAACAACGTAGTCGCTGCCCTTTGTATCCTTGAACGTGCAGTCCCACGACTGAATAATTTCGTCGAACCGTTCAGGCATATGCCGGTAATACTGCCACCAATGGCGCTTGAATATTCCACCCTCTGCAGGACTTGGCCTTTGCTGGTACTGGCCCGCATAACCATAGCTGCCCAGGTCTTTTTTGACCTGCTCGATCTCTTTTACATCTTCTCGCTCAGGCCAAAGAAGATCATCGGGCTCACGGATAATTTCTTTTCCGCTGATAGGCATTGATATGATTGTTCTTTTATCAGCCTCAGCAGGTAAGCAAAGATGCTCCCAGCCTCCCTGAGCCAACAGGTAGCCGGATAAATCCTTTTCATGCAAGCGCTGCATTACTACGACAATGGCATCTTTTTTCTTGTTATCCAAACGGGTCGTAAGGGTTTGATTAAAGAACGTCACACCTGACTCACGCTGTGTATCTGACTGCGCTTCCTGCGGGTTGTGTGGGTCGTCGACTACAATGCGATTACCGCCCTTGCCAGTTGCGGTACCGCCGACAGACGTTGAGACCATAACCCCGCGCTTATCGTTTAAATACTCAGTTTTTACGTTCTGGTCAGACACAAGAAAAAACCGGTTTCCCCAGTTCTTCTGATACCAGTCTGACTGAATAATTGTTCGTCTGTCAACGCTGTGCTTGGTCGAAAGACTAGAACTGTATGAAGCGAATATCCAGCGCGTTTCTGGCTTTCGTATCCATTCCCAGGTTGGCCAGCAGACAGAAACAGAAATACTTTTCATGTACCGGGGAGGAATATTTATCAGTAAGCGCTTGATCTGACCAGCCGAAACAGCTTCCAAGTGTTCAGATATTGCGTCTATGTGCCAGTTATGCAGGTATTCAGTTCCCGGTTCTATGACGTCCCAGGCTTGCTTTATGTAGGCTGATAGGCTTTGCTCAGCTTGGTATTTTGCTTCTTCTTCCAGCAGTATTAACAGTTCTAATTCTTCTTCTGCGGTCAGCATATCTCTATCCACCGCCTAACTTACTCTGAAGTTCGGCTATGCGTTTTTGGCGATCTTCTGGTGTCATGAAGCTGTTGCCTGCTGCTAGTGCTGGGTTTTTTATGTTCTTTTGCTTTTCCAGTTCAAGTTTTTCTTTTGCAAGCTGCAGGTTGGCATCTTCGATCATTCTTTTGTGTTTATCCGGCAGAAGGTCGAAATATCTACTTAGCTTTTCCAGTGCGTCCATGCGATCAACAAGCTTAATGCCAATGCCATCCTTGCCTTTTTTAACCTCAGCTATGACAGAGGTGTCAATATCGGAACTGTTTTTAAAGTTTACAAAATTAACTGTTCTCGTTACTGGATTGCCTTTACTGTCAAGTATAGGATTACCTATGTCGTTAAACTCCTGCACATCCTTCTGACCAAACTCCAGGAAGTCAGAGATGTCGGCGAAGGCTATGGCTATGTATTTATTCAGGACGTCCATAACGTCTATGAAGAGTTCTTCTTGGATGCGTCCTTTAAGCCTGCGGATTTCTTTTTTTACCTTAGTATTTCTTATCAGGTTACTGCCTGTTACGTGGGCAGATTCCTTACTATACCCTGCCTTTATTGCTGCCTGCGTTGCATTAAAGGTCTTGACAAAGTAAAGACAGAAAAGCCTCTGTTTTTCGGTTAACCCATTGCTTTCTGTATCAGCTTCATTGCTACTATTTTCCGTGTCACTCTTTTGTTTTTTAGATTCCCTATTTTGTTCTGTTTTGTTCTGTTTTTTTGTTTCGTTTTGTTCTTTTTCCGGATTCTCTTTCTGAAACTTTTTAAACTCTCGCCTAACAGCTACAGGGTGAAGATCTTTTGTTTTTGCAAACTCCGCTACATTTTTGTAACCACCCTTACTGTATTCAGAGTATAAAAGTTCCCAGTTATGCTTTGCAGGTCTGGCCATCACCTCACCTTCATTCTTCTGCTATATCTAAAAACAAAAGAAGCCCGAAGGCTCCTCATTTTTTCTTATATTTCTGTCTGAATTCCTCAAGCATTTTTTCTTTATCTGATTTAATATTTTTATACCAACCCGGTATTAACTTCCATTCACCGTTCACACATTTATAGTCATTGGGATTCACTGGACTAACTAACAAGGGATCCGCTCCGACAACCTTCCTCATCACATCAACCCCTACTTCGATAATACCATTATAAGTCATTTTCAACCCCCAAATGTGACATGTTTGCGACATGATTCATTAACCAGTCCCAGTTCGGCGGCAATAGCCCAGCAGATAGCCTCAGACCAACGATAGACCGTCCTGCGGTCAATATTCAATTCCTGCGCTATACCGGCATCAGTTAACCTTCGTGGTCTTTGCCAATATTTCAACTGCACCAATTTAACTTTTTCTTCTAACAACTCCCCAGTAACTAAATCAATAGCCTTAACAACCTGCTCCATGCGCTTAATCCGCTTGTTGGTCAGTATGGCAATAACTTTAGCCTCGGTTGGTCTACCTATCCGGCGTGTAACTAACCCTACATTTCCTCCTACATCATCAGTGGCGGGAGCGCCTTCAGCTATATCTTCCTTGGCCTCAATTAAATCTATTTTTGTTTGATGATAATCCCGAAGCTCTGCCTCTATATATGCTTTTATTTCATTTCTTAGCTTCAATATTGCCACCCTCCCCATTAAATATGTATTAGCCAGGCGCTTAGCCTGGCTTGTGTTGCTTATTCCTTTTCTTCCTCAATCTCAAAATCATCTAAATGACTTTCTCGCACATTTCCTTGTTCTGGTTTATATACCATGTGCCATTGTATTTCATTTATTTCACATACTGGTTTCTCGTCATCATCAACGAGACTCAAAGGCATATTAGCATTGAATAACTTTTCCTCTGCCTCTTCCTTGCTGTTGGCTTCAATACAGTAATTAATCCTGGCAACCACACTTACCTGACCATAAAACTCCTTCAACAGACACACCTCCATTAATCAACTAACCTTCTTTTTCTTCCGGTTCCCCTTCTTTACTTCCACCGGCACCAGCTTCACTGCCGCGAATATGATATTTGGAGCCATTGTGGTCAGTATTTCATAGTTAATTTTCATGGTTTACCTCCTGCATCCTAACTTAAAACGCACCTTCTCAGCATTGTCCTTCCAAAACCCCAGCTCCGTATCATCCACCTGAAGGCTTTCAGGCTTGCATCCTGGGGACTGTTTTTTACAGTCCATACAGAAAAGAGTACTAACTAACTGGTCAAATGGGATTTTCTTGGTTGTTGTAGCTTTCTTAGATGCCATTTAGCCGACCTCCCATACAAAAACTTCTGTCCTAGGCTTCTCCCGGTCAATTTCAAACCTTGGTGGCGGCAGCTCCAACACCTGACTGTTATCCTCCGCTATGATTTCCGCGTATCTCAGCGCATCCAACAGCAACTTAGGCGTGTAGTTGTCGGTGTCTCGCTTTCGGCGAGTGCTGAAAAAATATATTACCTCCACCCGTACCAGCTCATACTTTGGCAGGCCAAAAACCAGTTTCAGCGAACCAATAGCGCTGGACAGCTCTTTTATTTTCGCCTGATATACCGTCCAGTGCCACTTGTTCCAAATATTTAGACTAGGTAGCACCTCCGGTATTTGAATCCAGGACCCGTTTGGCAGTCGCTTAGCGTCCCATTGCAGAGAGGGAATGGAAGCAGGCATATTGTTTCTTGACCGCTTTTTCCCCTTTCCCCCTATGCCCAAGGCCCTAGCTTGCTGACTACTTAGCCTGAGCAACCTTAAGCACTCTGGGACGCCCAGTCTCCCGGTTAACGATGTGCAGCTCGGTATGCAAACTTTTTACAACTAGCCAGTTACTGGGATTAAGCCTGGCCTTAGTCATAACAGCCTTTTGCTTGGCTGTTGGGTTTTTGCCGTGTTTCAAACGTAATCACTCCTTAAAAATTAAACGCTACTTGTTTACCCCTTAATTCCTCTCTGTGTACGGCTATTTTGTGACGTTTCTTAATTTCTTCTTTTCTCCTAGCTAATTCACAAAGCGGCAAACCCTGTATCCAGGTGTATTTCTCGTTTTCAAATACAGCTGCTTTCCAGAATAATTCCGGATGACGCTCCAAGAGTTCCACCCATTCTATACGCCTTTGGAACGGGCAACAGTAGCATCCTGAGCGCGATCTCCACTCGTAAAATCCCGGAAGTCCTATTCCCGCCAAATCCAATATCCTGACTATATCTGACTTAACTATTCCCTGTTCCCGAAAGGTGTACTTTGTTGTTATGTTGCTAGGCCACTTCCAACCTCGGTCAGACTTCGCTTCGTCTGCAGTCAACCCTACATGCATCAGAACTTCATCTTGTCCAAGGTACTTGGAAAGTGGCTCTATTTTGGTCTTTCGAGTACACCACCGGGCTTTGGCGCTTGGTAGGAAGTTACCCCACTTACCCAACATACCTTCAAAGTCGCTTTTTAGGACGGTTATTTTCCCGACTACACTTTCCAACTTCGGCAGGTAAGCGTAAGCTTCTGGCAACTCTGCACCATTATCAACAAACAAGAATTCAAAATTTTTAGCTGGGTACTTTGCTTTTGAATAAACAGCTAATGCGCTGCTATCCTTGCCTAAACTAAGACTAACAATCTCTCGCACACCCGCACCACTTTAACTGAATTAATCAGCTAAGTGGGATTGGTACCGTATTACGTTGCCTACTACCAACTAAATAGTGGAGTCCCCAACCATGCTCAGTTTTACGTCTAGTCATATGGCACCCGGCGTATCTCCGGAATTTCTACGGATATCCTCCCGACAGAGGGTAGTTATCTATTGACCGATTAGTCTCAATATCCGTTTTCGACAACCCGCGTTAACGGGGTAACTGAGTTATGCGAGAGAAGAATAGGTTTTTGTTTTGCATAAGATCACCCTTCCTGGGTTTGACCGGCTCGGCACCGGTCGGCTATGTATTTTGATTAACCATACAGCAACCACTCCCGAACTCCTAAGGGAAAGCGTTTTACTTGCTTAGAATTGCGCTTTAACCTATGCCTTGGGAGCTTTCCGCCATTGAAATCTGACTCCCTAATCCCGTTGTCATACCGCCATTTCCGAAGGCATTGTTTGCTGCGCGTAAACCCTGCCTCGATATAGATTTTATATACTAGCTCGATTGGCAGTTTAAGGCCGGCTATGCGTTTTTCCTCGTCGGAATACTGATTACTGTATTTACTATATCCCATCACACCGCCCTCCTAACTTGGTCGACCAACCTAACAACGTCGCTGTATTTCTTGATCCCATACCTGCCAAGGATAATAAACAGCGTAGCGTAGTCATGACGTTTCATTTTCTTAATCCGCTGCGCCATTATCTCTTCAATTCTCAGACTTACGGCACCAGGGAAGGTTGTCCCGGTCTCTACGATAGCCTGTTCGATAAGCCTTATGGCCTCGCGTTTTACGCCTTTAACCATCGGCAGTCACCTTCCTCCTCGCGAGATATAGTTGGAGTTTGGCCAAAAGCCCTACGGGTGCAGATTCAAGTTTATCCAGCCTGACAGTATGGCTATTGATTATGGCCCGCTTAAATCCGCTATTTTCCTGCATCACTTCGAGGACACGCTCAATGGTTTCTTTTTCCTCAGTGAGTTTAAAAATTTCTTGATGCAAATGTGCAGCATACCTAGAAGTTACTAAAGCCAAATCTGTGACTGCTTTAACTTTCCGCTCCAAACGTTGGATGCGTGTTCTTCGCTTTTTCATCTCGTTTTCCCCTCCTGCTCATATTTACGAATATACCAGGTCCTCCTTCGCAGGCATTACCCATATTTCCTGATGACTCAATTCCCATACATCAAGCTTGCTCAATAGAAGTGTCCTAAGTATTTCTTCTGCTATGGCCCGTCCAGTCGCTGGAGGAACTGCATTGCCAATTTGTTCTCTATTTTTTGCGTCGGAATTTCCAGCTAATACTACCGGGCTACCGTCCGGCATATAGAGAGGAAAACCCTGCAAGGCCATCAGCTCCCAGGTTGTAAGCGGCCTATGCCAACTGCCATCTAGCGCAATTATTACCCAAACTCCGCCTTCATTGTCTGCAGGTATCCTTGGATCTGCTACTGCAGCAGATCCGGCATGAACATCAGCACTTGTAACTGTTTTGGCTGGTTCATCCCATGCCTGAACTCCGTAACTACCATTTCTACAAATACAACCAAGACGTGGGTCTGCAACCGCAGTAGGGCAATTGCTACTTGTTACTGATGCACTACCAGTAACTGACTGTGACGGTTCTTTCCAGTCAAGAACGCCCATAAGTCCAGGACTGCCTTTAAAATTCTTACCCAGGTCGCTATTCCTTCTTGGGTCCGATATTGAAATAGCCCCATTACTCGGATTCATTGCCCCGGTTACGGTCCTAGACGGTTCATCCCACTGGCTGATTCTGTATATGCCGGAGTGTGTACTGTCTTTAAATCCAGTTCGAGGATCCGCAATGGCCGGAGCACCACTCCCAAACCGGGTGCCAGTGACACACGGTCCCGGATCCTGCCACCTAACCACCTGATATACTCCTGGATGGCGATTATCTCTCTCTGTCAGTCTTGGATCTGCGATAGCTGAAGCCTGACTTCCTCCTACCCTGGCATTTCCGATAATTGCGCAAGATGGCTTTTCCCAATCAAGAACACCTAATGCAGCGTTTCTCGGAATATGCTCAAGCTTATATTCTTCAGGAGATATTTTCTCTAGATCCCGCCAATCTCCACCTGCCGGAATAAGCGCCAATCGCACCCAGGTTTTCCACTGCAGGCGTCTCATTCTATGCATCGGCCCACCTTTCGGGTCATCCGGCATCGGTAGTGAACCTAATATTTCACCGATTGACTTTACTCGCAATTTGGGCGGTTGGTAAACAAAGTTTTGCACCTTATCCGGACGTCTAGCTATTAGCAAATACCTTTTCCGGTGTTGCCCTAAGCCACCTAACTCCCCACAATCATGTAACGCTTCGTGAAAAACATACCCATGGGAACCTAATAACTGTTTGATTTGTTTCAGTAAACCGGCTCCCCTGGTAGTTATGCGCGGGACATTTTCTATCATGATTATTCCCGGTAAGTCATCTCGGAAAGCTTCAAGTGCCAGTCTAATTCCGCGAACAGTCAACCTGTTTAGGGCCTGATATTTTTCCGATTCAGATGATTTTTTAGGCAATAGCCCCGAGAAACCTTTGCACGGCGGACTGAGGAATAACGCATCTGGACATATACCTCTGGTAACCCTAATTAAATCCTCTGGCACTACTTCCTGCCAGTCTACTGGAGGCTCATGACCATGAAATGCCACATAATCTTCGCGACTAAAGAGGTCCATACAAAAGGCAGGGTTACCGGTAAACATCTCAAAATTTGTGCAGGCCAACGGGTCACAATCTACCCCACCTAAGCTGATGAAGCTAGCCCGGATGCCACGGTATTCGGTTTCAGCATTTTGAACTCCAAGTGCCAGTCCACCACTGCCGGAGAACATATGAAAATCTGTGAATGTGTATTCGATAGTGTTCACCTCCCCCTTCATGAGGTTATTTTGTTTTATTGAGCCGCTTCTGTAGCCTGATATCCACATCAGCTTCCAGCATGTACGGCTGACAAAGCTCAATTATCCTACTTGCAGCACGATCCCCGATTGCCTCGCCAACGTCCTCGACACTAAGGTTTGTAGTGATAACGGTTGGTAGGTTATGGTTAATTCTGTAGTTAAGTATCGTGAATAACTTACCCCTTGCCCACTCGGTATACTGGTGCGCTCCAAGGTCATCCAGGATTAACACCGCTACTTCCTTGGCCGTATCGATCAGATCCATTTCGCTGTATTCGCTGCCCTTATTGTAGGTGTCCTTAATCTGGTCAAGTAAATCAGGCACGACACAAAAAAGAGTGTTAATATTTTTTCTAAGCAACTCGTTAGCTATACAACAAGCTAAATAAGTTTTTCCTCTGCCCGTTAAGCCAGTTAGAATTAGTCCATCGGCCTGACCCTCAATAACATTTTTTGTAAAGGTTTTAGCCGCTTCAACTGCCTTCTTAGCCGCAAATATTTTATCGCCGTAGTAGCTAAAATTGAAATTTTCAAAGGTCTGTTTTAGCATGGATTTTGACATTTTGGAGTTCTTGAAACGGTTAATTATCTGCCGCCTAATCATGCATTCACAGCGTTTTGCCGTGTTGCCGTCTATTACGACAATGCCCCGATCTTGGCATATCTCGCACATATGATCACCCTAATTATTATAAAGTTGCCTAAGGAGTTCCTTTTCCTTGTCCACGTTTTTAGGATTACCCCAAGTATCTGCTTGGGGACTGGCCCTGGATTTGCTTTTATTATCTTGCTTCTTACTCTGACAATCTTTAAACTCTTTATCTCTCTCCTGAACCTCTTGCATTGTTCTGATATTGTTTTTAAGCCAGTCAAACAGAATACTGCTTATATAGCTAAACTTGAACTTACCTGCAAAAACAGCACGTCTTAGTGCCTCTAAAATAAGCTCGTTGGTTAGCTTGTCGTTATTAATCCATTCTGTTAGCTGAGTTATTTCCATCGGCCCAAGGGGTCTGGCAAATTCATTTTCAAAAATCGAATAAAGATTTTCGCATAATTTTCCGCTATCTGCTGTATCATCATTAATTTCTTTATCTTTCTTTAGATCTTTCTTTAGGCATGGCTCTAAGCCTTGTGTTTCGTGGCCTAGAGGCTGGTTTACCCTTGCACAATCGTGCAACCCTTGTATTGCACATATGTACAACCCTTGTATTGCACAATCGTGCAACCCCTGCACATCTATGCAATCCTTGTCCCATTCTGCAACCCTTGTATTATAGGTATAGGTAGGAGCCTTGCCCGGCTGATATGAAGTACGAATAATGACTTTACAGTTAACCAGCTGTTTAATTTGTCTGGAAATATATTGTTCGCTGGTACTACAAGCCTGGGCAAACTCCTTTAGGGATATTTGATCCTCTTTTTGTCCCCACCCATAAGTCCTGCGCCACAAGAAAAGACAAATGCCTTTCTGTATCCCGTTCAGCTTAGACATGGCCAGGGCTTCCAGGAGTAAATTTGCAATTTTTGTATACCCGTCGTCGGTATCGGCTTTGAAATTATCTCTGTCGCCCTTGGCCAATTACCACACCTACCCCGTGTAGATTTACGTGCCTTCTGCCATACCTATTTCGTCTCCCCAAGCATCCCAATTCGGCCTTCTGCTTCGGGCAAACAGCTCCAAAAACGGGCCACCTGGAACCATGCGTTCAGCTCTGTCATACTGCTCATCAGGCTTGGCGCTATGCTTTGTCCTCGGCGCTATTATTGCCCCTGGAATTCCCCTGTCCTTAATAAGAGAAGCACCCTTGCCCTTAGTACATACCAGAATTTCTTCCGAACATGAGCGGGTAGTTTTCCCGCCACCGATCTGATACACAAGTCGCTTCTTTCTTTCGTCCCATCGCGCCTTTACCCATGGTATTGCCGTAGAATACTTAAATCCCCAAGCTTTCATCACCGGCCAAGGATGCGTTTGTTTGATCGGGTGGGTGCTCCACAGCAACAGGATCGCGTCCTGTGCTGTGATAGATTTTACCCACTCGCCCAAACTGCAGATTTCTTGTAAAGACATAGTGTCGTAGTGCTTGCCGGATTTCCGCTGTTTTCCCTCGTATGCCGGGCTTAGCCTGGTGCCTTGGTCATTGTAACGCCACGGCGGATCCGCGATAATCAAGCGATACTTTTGCATCATCAATCCTCGTCTTTAATATTTTTCATGCGATCGACAATGTTTTTAATCTCAGCAAGATTATAAATAATAACCTCAACGTCCCATAGCTTAAAATCATCGTTATTGAGCCAATAATTATTCCACTTTATAATTTTTGCGCTTGGGAACGCTGTTTTTAACAGATAGTTTATTTTCTTCCTGTTTGTCGGAGTGTCAAGTAGAACGTACTCTCGATCACCTTTAACTAAAGTAAGTTCATAACCATCGTCAAGCAATTCATTTAATTTACTTCTGCGCTCCTGCTCCTCGGTGATAGGTTTTCTTGAGAAGGTGCTAACAGTGTTAAGGCTAAGGCAAAACCTTCCCTTGTAACCGTACGATCCGAAAGCATCATCCGTCACAAGATTAAAACCCTGCATGTTCCACCAGGCATATAATCCGTCGTGCATCTCTCGGAGTAATTCTTTAACCCCAGACACAGGGTTATTATCAGCCAGTTGTTGCTCTAACTCCTTAATTTTCCTATTAGCCTGTCTAATGCCGCCAAACATATCATCAATCCTGCTGGCGGCTTGCGAATCATATCCGAGGATTTTTGAAAATCCAGCAGTGTGGCTTTCCATGAGGCTTATAAGAGTATCTTTCATTTCCACCGACAACTCATCATTATTAAGCCATTCGTGAAGTTGTTTTGCTGCAAAAAACAGATCAGATATAGATTTAAGGCAAACAGCCTTGTTGTCTTCATTTAACACAACTAATTTTTCTTGTATTATTTCAGTCATTCCGCACCTCCAGGAGTTCCGAGTTTTGATGAATGTTGCCAATAACCTCAGAAACTTTTAACCAATATCCTAAATCCTTACGAAGCAATAATCCGTCAATTAGCCAGTCCACATAAAAACCAATGTGACCGCCAGTTCGCATGTCGTTATCGCGATATTCCCCAAACCTAATAACACCTATATAATTACTTCCAGGGTATGAAATAATATCATCCCTATACGCCTCTTTGTCGTGTTTATCAGTAAGACCAGTACATTGCATCACCACATACTGTTCACCAATTATTTTTCCGTTCGGGTCATACGCCTTCCTGATATGGTTACTCATGATCCCTGCCATTGAGATCGGCGAATCGACGATCATATGCTTTAGCTCAGTGTCCCATGCGCGATACTTAACTTCTCTGCCCATTTAACACCTCCGGAAACCCTTGAATTTTCTCCGGCCATTTAAGATTATCCTTAAGAAATACCGGTACCCCTGCCAATCTACATTGGTCAATAATATCCTGCACCCAACCAGAGGGCGGTAACTTTACTCCTGGTCCTGTTAGAGCACCAACGATAACCCAGTTGATACCGCCATATAAATTAGTTTCTGGGCAACCGCTTCCCAAGTGACACTCAGGAGTATCGTTTTTGTCGTTAGTACAAGTCCCATCATCAGTGTCGATAAATCTGCAAAACGGTATTGGCCTGAGATAATCACTTAAAGAAACTCTCCCTAAAAGAGGTTCTATTGATATAAATCTCACTTCCGTCTGTACCTGCAGCAGTTCCTGAATCCTGAAATCTTTGCTTTGTTCTTCAACAGTTACCCCGCACCAGCAATTGTCGGGAAACTCAAACTTTTTGTATCCCAAATGGTTCTTTGTCAGGAAAATAAACGTGAGCTGTGGACACTTCCTGATAGTATCTAATACGCTTTCGATAACTTCTTCTTTGTGAAATGTTAGATTATTTGGTCCCTTCCAGTTCCAGTCACCAAATAAATCCCCCATACTGCTCACGAATATTTTTGCTGGATTTTTAACTGCCAATGGTTCTATGATTCTTGCAGGATGAACCGTAGGATAAAAACCTCTAGGAAAAGCTTTCCCATCTGCAAACCTGGTCGCTATTCTTTTTGCGTAGCAATAGCTGCAGTTATGCAGGCAGCCGGTCACTGGGTTCCAGGTGTAGTCGCACCATTCAATTTTAGATTTATTCAAATGCTCTCACCACCTGTCCAATCAGATATAAGAACGCCACCGCCACAACCCCATACCCCACGGCCTTGGATGACGGCTTGTCCTCACCCTCAAGCCACTCCTGGGTTAATGTTATAAACCGATTAACCCTACTGACCAACTGCTTAGTTAGGGAGGCTTTCTGATAGCTTCTCCTGATCTGTAAACGGCAATGCATTAGTATCATCATCCTCCTCCTCCTGCTCAACATCCTCTAAACCAAATTCCAAGAGAGAAGGCTGGTTATGCTGCTCTATAGCCCGTGCAATCTTTCGCACATCCTCAGACCATAAACCATGCCGACGCACAACTGCAGCAAAATCCTCTATGTCGTGTGATACCTCATACCACACCGGATTTCCGTCTTTGTCATCGTCGGCCTTTCTCCCGCAGTGGCTAAGTTCGTGGTCTATTAGTGCTGTCTTCTGGTGTTGCTCTAATAAACGCCAAACCTTGCTATTAATCACAACACAAAAGTCATAGCCGGTGAGGTGCCTTTCCCGTGCAGTGACCTTTAGAGCTCTGCCCCAGGTGGTACGGTCTTTACTGCTCCAAGGTCCTTCCCGAAAAAGGTACTTAATTCTAGCCTCGGCCAGGTGCTTGTGATGCGCGCCTATGGTCCTATGCGCTAGTATTTCAACCTCATATGCATCATCAAATTCAATTAACGCCATCTAACTCACCTTCTTATGGTTTTTCGTAGGCGCCGCGTTCATCCTCCTCAGCGCCTTGTCAACCGAATATCCAGTCATTATGCTCAAATATAGAGCAAGATAATTAGCTTTCATCGTGCCACCTTCTTTAACCCATCAGTTACCCGACACATCATATTGGAGTCGTAATCAATAAGAACCTGCACTACCTGTCCGTTCCTTAGTTCAACTCCAATGCCGCAATTATTCTCAGCAAGAAGATTATTTATCCCAAGGGCAACCCTTTTCAGTTTTTCCTTGGCGGCATCAGTCTTTACATGCTCATCTGAAGTATCTTTATTGAACTGCTTGATAACATCCTTGACGGCTTTAATTAGCTGCTCACGGCTAAACTTTGCATAACCCTTAACTTTATTCTTCCTGCAACACTTCCTTAAATCGGTTAATGTCCAATCATCAACGGAAGGTATATTTAAAACGATTTCCTTCGTTGCAATTTCTGTCATAAATATTTTCACCCCTCATATCCATAGATAGGGGAATATTTTCCCAATAGGTCAGTTTAAAAAATTAGCCCGTTGGCGACTAACCAAGTCGCCGGGCTTGATATATACACAAAACAACGTGTATAATTATTCAGGATATTTATTTATGGGCGGGAGCTTGCGACTCCCGCCTTTCTTATGCCACGGTTACACTAACCCCATGGTCCTTACCTTCAAATAAAATCTTCTGCTCAAATACCGCCTGAGCTTCCTCGATGTGTGTAATAACCAGCGTTTTCTTAAATCTATCAGCCACAGCCTTTATAGCCTCCAGGACCAACCCTCTATGCTCTGCATCCTGACTACCAAGGCCCTCGTCAACCGTTAGCCACTCAATCTTTGCCCCGGCCCTCCGTGCTAAGAGCTCAGCCAGTGCAAACCGTATTGCAAAATCAATCCTAAGCTGCTCACCACCGCTAAAAGTTTCATATACTCTTTCACCGGCCCAGTCGCTAACTATAATGTCAAGAGTCTCAGAAACACCAGCCTTGCTCTTTAGCTCCCGCTGGGTCTCAAATCTCAGGGAGTGTTCGCCTTTACTCATCTGGCCTAAAATTTCGTTAGCTATCCGTTCAAGTTCCGGTACCGCATTTTCAATTATCAGTGCCGGGATCCCATCCCTGCCGAAAGCTTTGTATAACGTCTGCCACCTGGTTAATTCTTTGGCTAACGACTGCAGTTCTACGTTTAGCTTGTCTTGCTCAAGTTTATCCTGCTCCAATGCCTCCAGCTTCGCTTTTAAAGCACCTGAGCGATTATTTAATGAGTCTCTGTTAGTGTTTAGTGTTTGCAGTGCATCACCCAGTTTCCTTACCAATCCCTGCTTAACTGGCAGGCTTTTAATTTCATCCTCGATCTCAAAACTATCTACCACCAGACATGATCTTCTGAATGTTTTATCTGCTATTTCAGTAGTGATGGCTGCTATTTTTTCCTGAGCGTTTTCCTTGTTTTGCTTCTGAACCGGCAGTTCATCTTTCAGTTTCAACCACGGTTCAAGGTAGGTTAAAAGATTTCTTAAGTATGGCAGTCTCTTAAGTTCATCAGACAAGGCCGCAACCTTCTCATCAGCATCATTTTTCTTAATGTTCAACTGTTCTATGGCCTGTAGTAAGTCCTGCTCCTGCTCCCGAAGGTTGTTTAAGAGCTCTTCACTGCTGGCAAGTTTAGCTACCTTCTCAGCCTTGGTGGCCAATATCTTAACCTTTTCTTTTGTTGTTTTGTGGTCAGATACGTTATAGTTAAGTTCATCCATTTCTTTCTTGATGTCCGACACAACTTTATTCAGCCTCTGGCACTCCGACCAATCCAGCGCTTTTAATTCCTCTTGCGCCTCTGTCAACCGTGCCTTAGCTTTAACTGCATCGGCCAAAAACCTACAAGCAGCCTTTTCAGGGTCTATGCAGTTACTGTCGTTAAGTAGTGCTACTTTTACCTCGAGAGATTTTATTTCAGCATTTAGGATGTCTTCTTTATAGTGCATTGCGTTACTTTTGTCGGTAAAGCTATTCTTAGCTACCGTATATCGTAGCTTTAAAGCGGCATCCTTCTCGGCTAAAACGTCAAGTTCTTCTAATTTCTTAACCAAGGCTGGGTATTCTTCGGTTTCCTTTTTGAATGCCTCCAGGCTGGCAATAAGGTCTACGCCCTTCTTTATGCGTTCTTGTAGAGCTAATAGCTTGTCCTGGGTTGTTTTTATATTATCAGCAAGAGTGTATCTTTTATTGGCCAAGATGTTTAACTGAGGTTCCTTGACTTCTAGCAAGACAATCTGCTGCTTAGTTTGCTCATGTTTTTCTGCCTTAGCTAGTACCTCATCCTCCATGCTAATTGCAGTTATGGCCTGCCTAAGCTTTTTCTCTTGCTCCGACCTCTCTACGCCCTTAGTGAATATTTCATCATCCAAGGTTTTAACCTGTGCATTGATTTCATCAAACTTTATTTTTTTAGCTTCAACGTCCCTGACTGCGTTCTCAACTTCCTTTAGTTCAGACTCACCGGCGACAATATCAGCAGCAACCTTTTCTAGTTCTTTCTTGGTGTTCTTAATGTCACTTTCAATCTGAGGCAAAGCTCCAATCCTTATGTCCAGTTCTAATTTCTTAGCTTTTAGCTTCTCAATTTTGTTGGTGGCCGTTCTCTCATTCTCTCGGGATTTTTCCTGCAATCTCTCATAGATACTTAGTCCAAGAATCTGCCCAAGAACTAACTTCCGTTGACCTGCAGGCTTGTTGGTGAATTCATTCGCCCGTCCCTGCAATACCATTGACGAAGCAGTAAAAGTCTCAGCGTCTAAGCTTAAAAGTTCCCGTATTTTTTCGTCAGTTTCTCTGACAGTATCCCCGGTTAATTTTCCCCACTGCCCGTCTGGCAATAATCTCTGCAATTCCAACGTGCTTTTACCTCTACCCTTAGATGAACGTGTTCTGGTTACGCGATACACCTTATCCCTATGCTCAAATTCAAGGCTTACATAACAGTCCTGCTCTCCTGACTTAACCATGTCATCAATGCTGCAGTTTCTTTTTACCTCACCGAAAAGAGCAAATAACGGTGCTATGGTGAATAATGTGCTTTTGCCGATCCCGTTTACACCAACCACGGCAGCAAGATTTACGTTGTCAAGCCTCACGTCAACCTGTTTCAATGCCCCAAAGTTTCTGGCTTCAATTCTCAGCGGTATCACGCTACCACCTCCATTAAGCTGGCAGTCATGCTTTGCAAGGTGGTTATTTCCTCACTGGCAATACCTTGCTTTTCAGCCCATTTGGCCAGCGCCTCTATAGGTCCTAATGACTCGGTTACTTCCCTGTCCCTTGCCCGATCCTGCCTCTCGATATCGGCCTTTATCTCTGATACAAAGTAAGCGCCGCCCTTGTAAAGCGTGTGTTCGATAGCCTTACGGGAAAGGAGTTTAGCCTGCTCTTCCGTGCATCTGTACTTCAACCTAGTTATAGCTCCGGTAGTTGGAAATAATAGCAACTCCCCGAATCCTTCCTCGCTCATCCCTGCAAGTTCCCACTCCATAGCACTTTTAAGGTCACCGTACTGACTAAAATCAACTTCTAAAGTACAGTACCGCCTGGCAGGAGTTTCGATAAACCTTGAATCAAACCCATTGCCGTTGTGCTCATGTATCCAGAAGCCTGTTTTAATATGCTCGTCGCTGAAACTTAGCCGCTCCGGACTTCCGGAATAAAACACTGTTTCGCCTATCTGTTGCGGTCTGTGGATATGCCCCAAGCATGTCAGACTATATCCATTCACCGCCTCTTGCATCAGTACCGGTTCATTCTGCATCATTAAGTCTGTATATCCGGTATCTGCCCCCTGGTAGGCCATGTGTGTCAGTAGAATCGGCACTCCTCCGCACTGAGACCGCATCCCAATCGCTAATTGTGTTATTTTCCCCGTCATAATTCTGTGGATTTCAGCTGCAGACATAGTACGGTATTCCTCTTGTGTGACCAGGTTGGAACGGTTTAAACCGGGGATGCAGGCAATGTCCACTAAATGCTTTACTACCCTGGGAGTAGTCTCAATGCAAACCCTCGGTATTCGCATTTCCTTAATTAATTCATAGGCTGCCACTGCATCATGACTAGGTGTTCCGCTGATAGCTACAACATCTATTCCTGCAGCACTTACCTTCCTTAACCAGGCAACAAACGCCTTAATTTCCAGGCTAGCCCGGTCTAAAAATACCCTCGAATCCTTAAACGCATCACCGGCCACAAGAACCAGATCGCATTTTTCTTCAATAATTCGATCCGCTGTCCAGTCCATAGTTCTTGAAATATCATCAAACCGGCTTTCGGGACTAGGACCGGGGTAATTCATACCCCAGTGCATGTCCGCCAAATGTGCTATCCTCATGATGCGATCCTCCCGGCCCTGGCTTCCTTCTGACATTCAAGGCAGTACACTTTCCCGCCAAAGGTTCTTTCAGAATAATCCTTTATAGCCTCTGGAGTTCTCTTACCACTACCCTGTATTTCCTCGCCGCAATGCTGGCAGAAAATCATGCCAGCAAAGGGATCTTCACCTGCACCGCTACCTGAATAATTATCCCCGCTAGTATTACCGTCATAATCACTTGCCTTAATGTCAATGACTTTCCCAGTACCGCTATCACCGAACTCTGCGGCAGCTTGGTTATCCTCTTCCGTAGCGCCCAAAGGCATTTCTAAGCCACCACCGCCAAACAGATCATTCTGCGCCCGAACTGCCGCCATTGAAGCATATCTCCTAACTGTCGGGTCGTTAAAGTCAGGCTGAAAGTCAAATTTTGCTATGGCAAAAGGGTTTTTGGCCTCGTCCGGCAGGTAAGTGTTTTTCAGGGTCAAAGCCTTTCTGATAACTCGGTTCATTGCACCAGTGCTAGCTAAAGCCAGTTTATGCTTGCGCTTCTGCAGAAGATCCCGCCTAACGTAATCCTCTACCGTCATGCATTCCTTTTTCATCTTCTCTTGAAAGTCTTTGAATCGCGACTTTTTCTTATATTCCACATTCAGCTCTTCCTCAATTACTTCAAGGTCAAGCTCATACTCATCCGTAATAATTCTCCAGGATCCGTCTGCCTGACGAATGGCAGCTACCGCTTTATACACAACCCGCATTTTTTCTATGAGGGTATGGCAGCTTTTATCCGGGTGCCACTGAATGTTTGCGGCTGAAGCAACCTTGCTTAAAAACTGTGCTGAAGGAGCCATAGGCTTAACCCAAACCTTCTTTTCCTCTGTGCCAATATTTTTATTACTCTGAGCATAGAAGTCGCCGCCTTTTATGCCTTCCGGTATCACTATATCCAGTCTCGGTACATAAAGTTCTGATTGACTTGCAAAAGTCGTGGTCGGTAGAAGGATGTTAAATTTTTTATTCCTCAGTTCCTCCACCTTAGCGGTTAAATCAAAATCAGATCTAATGGCTACAGCAGTAGTTTCGCCCACTTAAACCGCCTCCCCGGCCATTAACGAAGCTACAACCCTGTAGACTTTGAGTTCGTTCTGTAATCTGTTTAATGCTGCCCTAGCAACACTAAGCGCACGTTCATCAGTAGCTAAAACCACTCTCTCCTCTTCCGTAGCCTGGAGAACCTGAGCCTGACGTTGCTCCGCATTTTTCCCGTCAATCTTTGTACT
>Ga0209318_1001021_pt1 | contig 20595 bp, 45 predicted proteins | sample RifGroE1_FD_183999 | JGI IMG/M metagenome (GOLD analysis project Ga0209318, IMG submission 183999) | Groundwater microbial communities from Rifle, Colorado, USA - Groundwater E1 (SPAdes) (version 2) | ecosystem: Environmental > Aquatic > Deep subsurface > Groundwater | place: Rifle, Colorado...
CCTGTTACTAAAATACTATACATTATATCTACCTCCAAAATTTATATTTGTATTCTTTAATAAGTATATCAAACTTAATTCATGTTGTCAATATTATTTTTCTACTCTTTAAGAAATAAATTCATGATCAATTTTTCCTTTCATAATGATATTAAAAAAAAAGGAAAAACTTCCCGAAGGAAGTTAATAACATACTCTGCTCTTATCCAGTTTTAATGTCATTTCTAATTTATACCCTATTTTATCCATCCACTCGATCATGATATGAGTAGGGAATCCTGTAAATTCTCCGGTAATAGGTATTTCTTTACTAGAAAACTGATAAACTGGCATATCCTTTTTACCTTCTACCTTTTTAAATCCAAGATATAAATTAGTTGTTAATTCAGTTTGACGATTCTTAAATACAAACAATTTTACGAAGTTAGCTTTTTCTGTTGATATTAATTCCATTAAATTAACCTCCTTTATTAAGTTATATCATTCTTATAATTATGCTAAAGTTTAAAAATAATTGTTTCTAATGTTTTCAATTATTCAATTGCTCATTATAAGAATTGATATACTTTTGTTTTGTTTCTTATGTATTTCTTACAATATTATATTAACACATTATTAATATAATTGCAAGCATTATTTTTGTATTTCAAAAAGATAGACCGGGAAATTTCCCGGTCTATTCTCTAAAACACCAAAAACACGTTGCAGTATTATTATAATTTAACTCCCATACTCCCTTTTGTCTAAAGAATGAATTCAACTTATCATAAAACTTACTACTCAACCCTCCTATTGAATTATGGTTTATATATTGGTCATTTTGAAGGATAATATCAACACCACCCATAGTTCCTTTGCCTTTCTCTAGTCTTAAGATGCTACCTTCTTTGATTAATATTTCGTTAAATTCTTGAATCATTTCATCAGTTATTAAACTTTTAACCATAATGAATAATCGCTCCTTTAAATTAATTTATTGTGTATCTTTTACCTACTATTAATTATATTATACTTTTAAAAACAAGTCAATACCCTAGAACACATAAAATAAAAATAAAATTAACTCCCATTTCTGAGAGTTAATAATAATTTCCATCTATAATTGATCCACATTAACCAGACTGAGCAATTGATCCCTGCTGTTATTACGATTATCAATTATTTCCACTAACACCGGAACCCAATTAATAATACATCTGATAGCATTCCAAAAATCTGCACCTTTCAAATCTTCTATAGCAGTTCCCCATATTGGATATTCAATAGAATAATAAAATCCTGTATCCTCGTCTTTGCGTTCTGTGATATGTTTTTCATACCTAAAATAAAAATCTGTTGGTTTATTTTTCCCATCCTTGTCTTTGATTCTTACCGTTGTGGTATTGTCAAAATAATTGCTCTCACCGCTACCCCAAATATCCTCGGCAACGTCAATAAGGATATTATGCAGAACATTAGTGAATTGAATTGCCACTTCTCGGCGTTTTTTCTCACCGTCAAGCATAGATTGTACTTTCTGCTGTAAATTTTCTAAACTTACTTTTGGTTGATTGGTCATGTTAAGACACTCCTTATTATTAATAAGATTTAGGTTGTTAACCTTAGATATATACTATCACACTATAAATATAATGTCAAATGTTTTTAGTGTTTTGTTGATTAATTTTTAATAAGGATATCTCAGACAAAAAGAAAAAGCAGGTATATTTTAACCCTGCTTTTCCATAATCGAACCAACATCACCAATATACAATTTGCCTTTATAGTGTAAAATAGTGGTATTATACATTTCTCCAGTGTTACAATATTCCAAACTGGGGATCTCTGGATAACCTGATTCAACACCATAAGTATTTAATACTTTATCAATCTTATTCATGTAAATTTCTATTGTAAATGATTCGTGAGTTCCTGGCTCAAGGTAATTGGTATAACTATCTTTGGTGCATATCTCGATTAATTCCTTTTCTTTGGTCTCTGTGTATTCATTACCTAGAATGTCTTTGATATACTTTTTTATATTGCTTTTGTTTGCTACTAATAACATTGTTCAGCAACTCCCTTTAAGTTAATTTAATATGTATTGCTTAATACCTATTATAATATAAAAATAATAATATTGCAATACCTTAGACAAAAATAAAACAGGAGTTTTTAGGCTCCTGTTAATTTATTATCTATTCATCATCCGTACATACCCACCCAGGATGATACTCTGTACAAGTTTCTTTTTCTTCGCATTCGTCACACTTTTTAGCTTGTTTTGTTAATCTTTTATTTTCTGATTCAATAACCTTGTAAATAGGATTTTGCATTATTTCACTTCCTTTCTATATCATTATGAAATCGTTAGTTTATTCGATTATTTGACTAGGGTGTACACCCATTTTAATTTCATCTATCTCTGCCCAATAAGCTGCTGAGACATCTTTGCAATACTGACTAAAATTTTCCTCATCGCATTTTTCACAATAGATATTATTCTTCATCGCTTCTTCTTGTTCACAATTAATACATTTCATAGTTAAAACCCTCCTCAAAAAATATGTATTTACTATCTACACTTACTATATTAAACTATAAATATAATAATGTCAAATGTTTTTTTCATAGACAAAAAGAAAAGCCTTTCGGCTCTATGTAATTGATGTTAGTATATCCTTAAATAATTTCCTACATCATAACCTAATTCTGTAAAATAATTTCTAATATATTGATTTATCATTGCCGTATACCTAATTTCTGTCGGCACTTTTAACCTTTTGGCTGCTATAATTCCATTTATTTCTATTTCAACGTAAATATTCATTGTTCTACCTCCTAAATTTATTTTATTGTTTACATAAAATACCAGTTTAGATCTGTTATTAACAACAAACTATCTCTTGAATATTGCCTAATACATTTCCTTTTAATTCATTAGATATGTAAAAAATGGCCTTGATATAATCATATTTTGTGGCATAAATTGAATTAATCAATTTTATAATATCATTCCATTTCTTACCGCTTCGCCTCACTGTGAATTTACAAGAATAATAATTTCCTGTTTCTAAGTAACAAACAAAGTCAATATTATTTTGTTTTAATAATTCTGCAAGTTGCTTAGAATTATATACCTTGTTATCTCCTACATACTTAAAAGTTAAACATCTTTCTTTAATTGTTGTCGGAAAACTATCAATTAACATTCGTTTCGCCTCCTGTTATACCAGTATCATACAATCTCATTTCCCTGTAAATCAAACTGCTTATAACATACATCACATTCAAGAAATTCAATTCTGGATATGGTTGCAACACGTTTTATTTTATTTGTATGTGGACAACCGTTTTTAATAATTTCTTGACGTTCAATTTCCTTTACTTTTTCTTCTTCTAATATTTCTTTTAAAATTCCCTCTGCTATTTTATTTATTGTTTCCATTCTCTGCGCCTCCTGTATAACCTTTAATCTATTATAGCACAATAATATTATATTTGTAAAGTGTTAATTCAACAAAAATAAAAAAGGCTCAATGGCCTTTATAATAATTCTAATTCCCTTTCATTGTGCCATTCTTCCGATCCGTTGTCATACTTCACAAGATATTCATTCCCTCCACTTGCTGCTCCGAAACATCTTTTTCTTTTTTTGAATATCGCTCCCTGCTCCTCTGTTATTTCCCTTGTAAATTGTTTAAATATTTCTTGTGGTCTTAAATTAGATTTTCTTAATTCTGAATAATTGGCAGGTGCTATAAATTTAAAGACCTGCACTCTATCGCCTTTTTTGAATTTATATGTATTTTGCAAATGAAGCTACCTCCTTAAAATTTTAATAATTAAATTATATCACATTATTAATATAATAACAAGAGGGTACGGTAATTTTATCAATGTATTTATTTTATATTTATTACATATTTGTATATTGTATTATTATAATATTATAAACACCATAAAAGTAAAGTTTTATTTTGATGTTAAACAAAAAGAAAAAGGCCATTATTGGCCTTTACCTACCACAAACCCAACGAACAAAAATAATTTTCTCTAACTTTTTAACTATTCTAAAATATCCATCAGGATACAAATTATAAGTTCCTGTTACTTTTCCCTATCAAATTCTTTTTCTCTATAATTTGATAGGGAATATTTTCTTTTTCGATAATAAGATAATAATATCTTCCTTCATCTAATATACAATATTCCTGAGAAAGTTGACCTTCTTTCTTACCAACTTTCCAATCATTTCCCAAGACAAATAAATCACCTTTTTGTGGATATTCTCTTTCCCTTTTTTCTTTCATAAAATTTACAATTGTCATATACAGTTTTGTCCGTATTTTTACAATTGTTATTTTCATCTAAATCTATATTTTTACATGTGCTTGATTTTCCACAATTATGTGCTGGCAGATGTGGAAAACTATCTGGTATAGTATAAGAATAAATAGGATAATTTTTTTCAGAATCCCAAAAATGTCCCATTGTTATTCCTCCTTTAATTTTTACCTTTTATTTATATATATCATAATTCCTGTTAATTCTATTTGTTTAATTATATACATAAAACATTTTTCTGCAAATTTATTTAATTTTCCGTTTTGCCAAGGATTACATATTTTATACAATTCTATATCTGACATATACGTTCCATACTCAAAAATAGCACTGAGTATAAAACTAAATATAATATCCTGTGTTACGCCTATGCCATAATTCTTGAATCTTGAGCATTGACATGATGATTTATTTGATGATGGACGTTTTTGATCTTTCATCATATGGAGCATAATTCCAAACCCAATTTGTGGAAATATTTTTATTCTGTCCGTTGGATAATTTGGATGAGAAATAATTTCAAATCTATCACCAATAAAAACTAGATAATCAGTCCTTTCGTTTACTATTAACTCCATTATGGGGTATTTATCATCGTTGTAATTTAATACTGATATTTCTCCAAATTGCATAAAACTAACCTCCTTATATTAATCAAAATACTTATTATGGGACACTGTTATATAAATTATATACTAAATATAACAATGTCCACAAATAAATATTCTAACTATTTCTTACCATTAACTTTAACGTATAACCGATTTCTTCAATATCCTGCAAACTTAAAATCTTACCTTCTGGAATTCTCCCATTAATTTTTAGTACAATTGCTTGCTACCCAACTTCCTGAGCATACATAATACGATTTACAGGTACATCTACACCTAACAAAGTAGTTAATACCTGTGCTGTTGCTTCGTGCCCGACAGCGGATATAATTTGGTTGTTTTGTGCTAATTCCTGAGCCTGAATTGTGGTAATAGTTGTTAAGGTATAATTTCCGTCTGCTGTAATAATAGAAGTGTTCAAGATTCCTACAATTTGATTAGTTTTCATTAAAAATTCCTCCTAAAGTTTATTTAATTTATTTGACTCGCTGATGATTTATTTACAATGTTATTCTAACACAGTATTAATATAATTGTCAACAACTATTTACACTCAAATAAAAAAGACCTATCAATTAAGATAGGTTAATTGTTATATAATTCCATATTCTATAAATGTTCTTATTGAATTAGCATTAAATTTCCAATTGTTATATTCTTCTATATTACCTAATGATTTTCTATGTAATAAAAGCATTAATTCACATAAGGCATGTTTCCCCGTGTTGACATGTGCTTTGTTATAAGCATCTTTAACTTTTATATAATCCTGTTCTTTAGTTAGTCCCTTAATTTTCTCTATATAATCTAATTCTAGGGCTTTATTATCCTGTTTCTGTTATTCTAGTTGTTGCCTATACTCATATTCCTTTTGATACTCTTTAGATACTTTTATAAAATCTTTAAGTCCTTTTATATATCCTAGTAACTGTTGATTACTCAAAAGATAGAATTTTATGTATTCGTTATAGGCATTATGAGGATTATTTTGTGTATCAGCTAAGTATAATTTAATTAACCTGCTGGCTGCTTTAAGTTCTGTTTTGGTTCTACGTGCCATGATGACCATCTCCTTTTATATAACTTGTTCATAAACAATCCCTACACTCCATTTTTTCTTACTCGGCAAAAATACCCTTCCCGGACACAACCAGTCAAGTAATATACTTTTCATACTTGCCGGATACAATATACCTTCCCTATTCTTCCCTTCTTTGAAATACCATCTAGTTTCAACGCAATAGAATCCTTTTTCTTTTCTATATTCACTTGCAGGAACACCTGTTTTATCGTCCTGCGGATTAACTTCTACTAGAGCGCAACCTGTTCTATTTGCTGTATTTAAAGCCTCTTGCTTAGAACGGAAAATATATACGCCTTGTGGCAATTCACCATTATTTTTTGCGTGGTGAATTATTTCATTAGATATGTATTTTATTGGATCTATAATATCTTCAGAAAAAGCATTGAACGATCTTCTGAGTGAATAAGTTAAATTTTTATGATTATTGTATATAATTTGCTTTTGTTCGTCTGTGTGGATGTCTTTTGTTAATGTCATTGTGGCCACTCCTTATGTATTTATATTTATATTTGTATTGCTTAATTAATAGAATATCAAAATAATTGTTATTTGTCAATATGTCTGAGCAAAATAAATAAAACCCTCTTAGTGAGGGTTAATTTGTTGCATATAGCGGAATTCCCTTAGTTTTTCTACTGTAATATTTCTTACCTAAAATTGACAGCCTACCATATGTTCTACCATCTGACAATAAAAGATATTCATTATGTTTCAGAAATCTAGCCCAAACCTCCGGTTTATCAGGTGTTTTGAAATCTCTTAACACTTTACCATGCTGATTAATAATTTTAAATCTCTGCATCATCAGCGATAACCTCCTATACAATATGTATTATTATTTTGTGGTTTTGTTAACCTGTTGCACATAAACCCTAGTTAACTGGTTAATCATTTGAGCCGTAACCTGATTGTTATTATTAGTTTTCATATGTATTAATAACCTCCTTGGATTTAGTTATTTTATTTTATTGTTCCATTCTGCTACTGTTGATAGTTTAACACAATATAAATATAAATGCAAGTATTATTTATTGAATTTAGGCAAAATAAAAACTCCCTTTCGAGGAGTTATTTTCTGTCTATGATTTCTTGAAATCCATCTAAACCCTTTTCCAATACTAAATGAATATCTTCAGTTTTTGTTATTCCTCTTTCCTTTAATATTATTCCAGTTTTGATAAAAATATCAGCGTCTTCCTTACTAATTCCAATTTTAGAAAATTCTTTATATATATTAGGATTTTCTAAAATTATTTGTTTTCTAATTCTTTCGACGTTTAAATCTTTATCATTATTTTCCATTTATATCGCCTCCATAAAATGTATTTTATTGCTATATGCTTCTCTCCTGGTATGATATACCCCAACACATTCAAATTGTTTTTTACCTATTTTCTTTAAAATTAACCATGATCCACCGTCAAATTTTTCATGGACGATTCTTAGACTTCCTTTTCTTTTAATGTTTTCCTTTCTAAAGTTTTTATCTGGATAAACTAATTTTAACAATTCATACGGCGAATTGTTAAAATATTTCATTAAACCGCACAATTTATATTTTTTAAAAATACTAAATTTTAATTTATTATTAATGTCTTCGTCAGAATATTGTAATAGATTATTGAGAAAATAATCTATTGTGGTTTTTATTTCTTCTACTGTTATATTGTTCCATATTCCCCTTGGAAACTTTTTCAATTCCCTGGACAGTACTTTTTTATATGTATCAAGAATAGTCATTTTGGTTCCTCCTTAAATTTTAAATTTATAGATTATTATTTATAATAGCACAATATATAAATAAATGCAAGCATTATTTTAGATTAATTAATTTAATTTATTTGAACAAATAATAAAAAATCCCTCTAATGAGGGACTTATTCGCATTCGTCAATTATTTCCTTGATTTTCTTATCATCGTCTAATTCTTCTATAATACTTTCAGCTACGCAAAAATCAAGGAATTCATTGATTAATCTTTCGGCATATCTTTTTTCACTTGTGTTGCTGATTTCTCTGTTTTCTAGTGCTTTGATGCATTCTCTTAAATCATTAAATGTGTTTTCAAACCTGCAATAACTCATATTAGCCATTTGTTATACCTCCATATAATTTATTTATCTAACATTTAAAATCATATTAGCCTTTAATACTGCGTTCTTCAATTCTCCATAACTACAAGCTGTATCAACCGCCAAAGTTAATAATTTTCCTACTATCTTATTATTAACTTTTTGATTTTTCTTAATTAAAACTAAAGCCTTTTCTTTTAATTGTACTGTTTCTATTCTTCTATGTATTTTCTGAGCATAGGTAACGGCTTTTACTTCAGAATCAAAAGCACCTTCACAATAATCAAAGTTATCAGCTAGATCGATTGTGTCAACTTGATAACTTTGTTCATCCCAGGTGTAAGCGACTATTTCAGTATTACCGGATATGATTTTAAAGAATTCTCTCGGTTGTCTTGATTGCTTCATTTTATCCACTCCTTTTAAAACTGTACTACTTAATACATAATAACATAGTATAAATATAAATGCAAGCATTATTTAACGTGTATTGTGGCCTTATTTAAGCGGTTAAAATGTCCGGTGATACTTTGTATAGGTATGGAGGTTTGAAAAGTGATAGTGGGGTTTATATGCGTTATGGTGGGATATAGAGAAAAGAAAAAATACCCTATTAAGGGTATTTAATCAGTTAATTCTTTTTGTGGCCTTAAATCGTTGTAATAGTTTAATGCTATTCGCCCAGCTTTGAGGGTTAATGTTCTAATCTCTCCTGCTGCTTGACTTGCTGTATAGTTACCCATGATTTTTAATTTCGATACCCTTTCTATATCATTCTGAATTTTCTCTAATTCTGATAATAATTCCTCATGATTTAATTGCATAGTCTGAATACCTCCTTTAATATTTAATTTCTAATTCTTTATATGATTGTCTGATAATGTCTATTTTAATTTCAGTTATAAAAATATTAATTCCTATTTTAGACAATAAGTAAAATTTACTATTCATTCGCTTGACCTCCTCAGTAAGTATGTATTTGTTTACTACAAGCATAATTATAAACTATTAAAATAAATATGTCAAGCATGATTATAAATCATGACAAATGTGCTATTTTATAATTTTGGTCTATATTTCCATAATTCTTCAATAAATCCCTCCCATTCTTCAAAAAATTTATATAATATTATATATAAGTCTTCAAATTTAATATATTCACCATCAATATTTCGATGAGAAGATAAATTATATATTATAGAATAAAGTTTTACTTCTATTTCCCTCCCATCTTTTGGGTGTATACAAACTGTTAATGGTACATCTGGCAATAAAACAACCTTACATGGACGGTGTTTTTGATCTGAATAAGTCCATCTCCGTTCAATAAAAGGAATAAATTTTTCTTTTAAATAAGAAGATATTTCCTTCTCCATAGTGCCTAAAGCTACTTTATGCAACCAAACTGGAATTTTATTATTTTCTATATATTTAAAAGATTCTTCTTGCGATTTAAACATTTTCTTATGTTTTTCCATGTTAATATTACCTCCTGTTATATAATATTTTAATTTAGTATCCTCACCAACACCCTGACAAAGCAGGAATATGGTCAAAATACTATAAATTTTTACATTTACTGATATTACAGTATCCATTTGTCATTGATGCATATTTCCAATGATCACATTTTGCACACTCAGGACAAATATATTCTTCTGATGTATCGGCAAATAATTCTGCCTTTAATTTTTCAAATGTTGACCATAATTTCGGCCTATTCGCAAAAGCCTCCTTGACAATTTTCCCCTGTTCTGTTATAAGTGCAATTTCTTCCTCACTCTTAACGATTTCCCCATTTTCAAAAGGTGAAGATTCTGCACCCTCTAAATTTAAAATCGGGTAAGGTATACGTTGTCCGTTTGTAAATTTAACTAACCAATAGTAAGATACTCCTATTGGTTCTGTTATTGTTTCATATCTTACGGATTTTACGTCGTTGTCATATGTGGTAATCTTTTCTTCTATAGATGTAGGCAGTTCTGTAGCAAGGATATTTCTAATTTTTTCTAACATTATGTATTCCTCCTCATAAATTAATTTACTGGTAGGAGGTTTTTAACGGATATACCTCCATAAACCGTATAAATTAATAATTAAATTTCCACTGTATATTCTTCCTCTTCTTTCCATTTTTGGCCTCGATGTTTGGCAACTTCTGTCTTGATTTCTGCTAAAGTATTCTCAATAAAATTATTAGCCTCAGCAGGTGTAAAAAATCCTTCTTCGACAGCATAAGAAGAATAAGAATGTTGATCATTGTCACCGGAAAAGTCAATTTTCATAAAATTGTTGCTTTCACTGTCATGTCTAAATATGTTAGTTGTTGGTATTTCATTATTTGTAGATGTAACCTCAATTCTTGCAATAACCGGATTAACATTGGTAAAATCATTGAATTTTTTAACTGTCAATTTAATTGTCATTTTTTAATCTCCCTTCGGCTTATAGCCGTTTATTTTATTATACTTTCTATAATATCCTGCTGTTATGTAATCATTGGTTTTTATATACATTATAGCAGGATACAAACAAAATACAATAATTTAACTTTACTTAGTTTTGTTATGCTTCTTCATACCTAATAATATTTTATACTACAACCTGCCAACAATAATTTATTGTAGATATATTTAACAAATTATGTTATTGGCCCTCTGCAATTCCTCCCGCGAGTGTTTGGAAAGTTTAGGCAATAAGAATTTATTAATGATTCCGCAAGGTTAATTGTTAGCAGGTTTGTCGTGTTGACTCTGGTTAAATCGGTAATACCTGTTATAAAGCTATTTGTTAATTAAAAATATAAGTTATTAACCTTTCCTCCCTTTGTCTTATCCTTAGTGTACCTCTAGATAACTTCAGATTTAACCAGGAAAGGAAAAGTAAAATAATTATATTCATTCTCATATTATAGGTTATGGTGTACCTTTAAAGTTATGATTCGGTTAACTTTTGACCTAGATTAATTTTTAAGTATTAATCTCACTTATATGTATAAATTATTTTCTTATTCTATAAAATAACCTCCTTTTAGTTGTGTTCCTGGTGTTACGTTGCGCCCTGTTAACGTATACAGTCACCGCCAGTTTAGTTACATTCCGCTTTGTTCCATGCCATCGCCATATTAATAATATGTTCTGCAATGGTCTTTTTCGTGTGCTACTGTTTGGTAAGGTTAAGTATACCTTTTTATGACTGTCTTATCGTGGCTCATAAATACCACTAGCAACGAATTATGTATGTTGGTTAGAATAATTGTTGTGTTCCAGAGGAAACACTTTTGTTATTTATATTGTTGCTTGGTGTTAATGAATTGTTACGGTAATACTAAATTAATGTAAATCATAAATATTCTTGCATCTTACATAGTTTCCGACATTGTGACTAATAGTTAAGTTCCGAGTGACATTTGAAACATTCTAGGGAACGCCTCACCTAGTAGCTTGATAATTGTATTGCTTATGTCTGTTTCTTGAAGTTAAGTTATTCTACCATAGGGGGATTGGTATGTCAATAATATTTTTAAATATTATTTTTTGATTCTTTAAATTTGTTTATAGAGCACAATAAATAACCGCATGGTTAGCGGTTAACTTCTAAAATATTTTTCCAATAAATCAAAATTTTGAATATGTAATACTTTTTGCTGTCTTTGTATTGGAATAGGAATTTTTACTTTCTGTAAGTATTCGTCACTATATTTTTTAATTGTTACTACATACCTTAATTTTCCATAAGTTTCTTCTTGTGTTACAATATACCTGTAATCTGTAATTTCTACTGAATAAACAGTATTATCCAAACAATAATATTTTCCACCAGGAAGGAGAATATTTAATTCTGTAGCAAATTGCTGTATTGCAACATAGCAACCAGCTTTTGGATATTTCTCTTTTGCTTGCTGGATAAAATCTGATTTGGCAATATTTAGGTTGTTAAGGTTGAATAATTCTGAAATATTAACTGACATTAAATCAGCCTCCTAAATTTAATTTAACTACAATATTAATTATATACTATTTACGGTTAATTGCAATACATTTCATATAATTATTTTTACACTCTTTAAATTCATTATAATTTTACCTATATTCAGCTTAAATCCGGTCACATTTTACCTAAAATCAATTCTAACACCTCTGACAGTCCCATACAGCGAATACAGGTATAATAACACTTGATTTAATTTTTATCGGTCTTGTAGGGGATTGTGGGAGATGTTCGGAAGGTTGAAGAGTGAAAAAATTATAGAATAAGAAAATAAAAAGCCCTGGTTAAGGGACTTAATCAGATTCTATTATTCCGTTTTCTTCTAGGCTAATTCTATAATCAACTGGAAAATTTACTTGACAGTATTCTAGTATTTCCCTTTTTTGTTTAAATGTTGTTATATCTAACACCTTCCGCAACAATTCAACTTTATCGTTATTATCTAACTGGTTAACTATACCATCTAAGACATCTTTAAAATCTTTTCTAAGAACTAGCATTTGTATTACCTCCTAGTTAATATGTATTTATTAATTTATTAATCATTATACTATACTAATAACTTAAACCTGTCAAGCTGATATGTATTATTTATTTTTTACTTTTGCTAATAATTTTCTGAATTGTGGCTCTGATATTTTCTCGGTGACGAATAGGGAAATTAATGTAGTTTGGGACAAGGTGATCGCTCCTTTCTATATTATTAGTTTATAAATATTTTAACATATGTATACTTTTAGGATGATACTCGTTACTATTTTTACAATATTGATAACCATATCCTTGACGTTTATTATCAATACAATATTTTTCTACTTTCTCAAAGTCTATTTCTTCAAGTTTTTCATATTTATGTATATTTACAATATAAATACCGTTAGAATTTTTTATAACTACTGAATATGTTTTCATTTTAGTTTGCTCCTTTCCTAATTATTTACTATAAACCAATTTACTTAAATAATACTTATTTCCATTTACATCTATATACTGACCTTTGCTATCTGTTAGAATACTGGTTTTAACAGTTTTACCGTTCACCAGCACAATTAAAACTTCTTCCTCAAAATTCATATCAACAATAGTAATATTCCTATATTTTACATTCAAATTATTTCCCTCCTCATTTGTCTTACTGCTGCATAGAATCCTATATTTTGTTATTTTGCAAATTTTTCTAATTGTTTGGTATAGGACTTTGTAAAGCAAGCTGTTATTACAGATTTATTAACAGATAGTATAACATAGATATTATTATATGTATACTTTGTTTTACCTTCTGTGGTAGATTCTGAGGCTCCCAACTTGACACAGTTGTAAATATCTTGTAGGGTAATAATACGTTGTTGCATTCTTAATTTTGCATGGTTTGTTAGTGTCAAATTGTCCACCTCCTTTTTGATGCTAAAAAATAACTGAGGATATTGTAACATATTTATTTTATGATTACAATAGGATAAAAACAATATAACAAAATAAAAAAGAGGCTTTCGGCCTCTAATCTGTATCTAGCAGATCCATTATGCTGTTACTTGCTTCTCTTAGTTTATTAATATAATTCGTCGCATATGGTTCTGTTTTTTTCATATGCTCAATTTCAGCCTCAATTAAATCTCTGACAAAGTTTAATGCTTCTTCCGCTTGTTGATCATTCACTATTAAATTATCTTCCATAATTTTTTTAATAGTTTCTTTTTTCATTTGTACGACCTCCTATATTTGATTTATTAACTGTATATATTATAAACGATATTAAAGAATAATGCAACAATTATTTTTATATTACAATAGAATAAGGGATAAAAAAGAGGAATAAAACAAATAATAAATATTGATTCAGCGTTTTTCTGCGGTCAAGCAGAAAAGTAAGCTGAAAAGACCGCGTAAGCGGAACAATATAATTCTATGTATAGATTAATAAAATAAAAAATGGGTACTATATTATCATATATTAGTACCCATTTTTATAATTATATTCTATTCATTATCACCATATAATAGATTATCCATATCTTTTTCTAATTTTTGTTTTTCTTTTCTATTATATGTAATTATACTATCAACTAAATTTTTCATTTTATGATTTATAACTGTATCAGCTATTTTTTCAGTATCTATAATATAATTATCGTCTGACCTTCTTATTAATTCCATTTGTTTATAGTCATATTTATCTACTCTACGTTTACCGAACCTAACTGGAGGCAATTCCTCTTTAGCTTCTTCATGTCTATTTTTTGTATTCTTTTCTATTTGATTAGAAACAATACCATTTAATGTTATTTTAACGTCCTTTCTCTCCTCATACTCTAATAAATACTGATTAATTTTATCTAATTCTTTTATTACATCAGGATGAAATACTACGTCATAGCTTTTATAATAATAAAGTATATTAATTCCATTATTTTGTAACCTGTCGCATACTCTATTAGTAAATTCTAAATATCTTCCACATAAAAATATATCAGACTTTTTCTCAAATCCCATTTCTTCAGCAATCATTTTTTCATATATAAGTATTATTTCCCTTTCCTCGTTCGTTGCATCTCTATGTATTTCTTTTGATTTATATTCTTTTTTGCTCCAACTATATATTTCTTCTTCCTCCTCTTTTACTGCCACTGTTTGAACGAATTGCCAATTAACTAAAAATCTATTTGACAATTTATCAAGTGTTCGCTCTACTGCATTATTTAGATTTCTATTATTAATGTTATAAAATTCCTTAATATTGTCTGCATCTACTTTTATATAATTTGCCGTATCCTTTGCATTGTATTTTATATAATGATAATTAGTATTTACCATATTTAAAGTTTGCAACATTTGATCCCTGCTTAAATATATTCTTCTTTCGTTGCTAGTTTGATATTTTTGAACCAATAAATCAAGCATTAATTTTTCTATATATACATTATAGATATTATTTCCTTGATTATCTATTTTAATAATTGGTTCCTCGTATATCTCTGTAATAATAAACTTCTGACCTTGTTTCTCCCAATTAAAATATTGTTGCCATTGTTCAAATTGTAGTTTTTTATTTCTACCGCCTTTCTTTTCTTCTTGATTTAATAATAGACACATAAACCTATAGTTTTTAATAACTAGACCTACATATAAATTATTCTTGACTAATTCAAATAGTTTATTATTTTGCAAACTATTTCCTCCTTTTAATTAGTTTATTAGTTTATTATTATTGTCCTGCTGTTCTACTACTTTTTTAATACCTTTTCCCCTTCAAAGAGGAAAACTTACTGATCTACACCTCCTTTCCATAAATTTATTATATAATTGTATCGTTGGTTGTCTATAGTATACCACATGTTATTATTATATGTCAACAATTATTTTTTGATTGTATGGGTTCTTGTTATAAGGTTATCTGTTATAGAGTATTTAGACAAAAAAATAATCCCTATAATGGGACTGTTAACTTTCCATAATATATCTTACCCTTGCCTTATGACATTTATTTTCCTCTTCTGTCATCTCCCATTGTAGTTCCTCATAATAAATATCAATTTCTTCTAAATTATAATTGCAATATGTATTATATTTTGCAAATGTTTCAAATATCATTTTATACATTTCTATGACTGTTAGGCTCATGTTTTCTGCTTCAGCTATAACTTTATTTTCTACCATGTATGATTCTTTTTTAAGGTTTAGAGATGTAAGAAGGAATTTAAACTCTCTGAGGCTGTCTGATTTATCTATTTTTACAACGTGGTGAGTATAGTATATATCTTTGTAAACTGATAGGATTGTGTTTAGTTCTTTTTTATTCATTATATTGACCTCACTTTATTAATATGTATTAAATTGATAATCTATTATATCAAATTAACTAAGCGATTGCAATAGTTTATTATATTGTTATTGTTTTGTCTAAACAAAAGAAAAACCGCTAATAAGGCGGTTAAACTAATCCATTAAATAATGTTGAAATTGTTTCATTTTTTAATAACCATTTTTTAGACCAATTAAACACTTCTGAAAATTCGAGGTTATATTTGACACATAAATCTGTTAGTTTTATATGGTGTTTTGTTTCTAATTTTATATTTCTATTCCTTTGAGCATATAAAATATCCTTAGTTATCTTAATTGCTTTCCTTTGTACTGCATTTAGTTTCTTTTCCATTGTTATTTACTCCCTTCCAATTGTTTGATATAGTCTAATTCCTGTTTAATTGTGCCTTGATTCGTTCTGTCGGGATTATCTTTTATTATGCGTTCTAGTTGTTTTTTATAGTGGGTTCTAGCTGCTTGATTCATGTTTTTAATAAATTGATACATTGTGTGTCCTCCTTATGTATTTGATTTTATAATACAATTATAAAGGATATAATCAGATAAATCAATAAATATTTTTATATTCTTTGATAATTTATTTATAATTAATACTATCTACGCTATTCATATATTGATTATATATAACTTTATCCAATAATCAATATATGAGCCGATTCTAGGAATTGAAGGTATAATGACAGGTGAAAAGGATTTTATAGGGGTTAATGGGGATTGTGTGAGGTTATTTTATGAGGTGATAGAGTTGAAATAATTGATTGATTGTTATTGACTGTACAGCTGCTATTAAGTTGTTATAGATAAATTAGCAAAAAAATAACCTACACAATGTAGGTTAAATTAATCAAGCAACATATATTTTCATTTCATAGTCAGATAATTCCTTCTTGCTTAATTCCCTATTATATCCAACTATACCCCATTTCCCCTTGTTATTGTCTATCTCTATAAAATCTTTCGGTTGACAGCCGGGAGAAGGAGCGCGGAATTTTAGTTCATACCAGTATAAGGAATTTTTATTTTTCCATTGCTCAAATAGTTTTTGGGAATTGTGGTCTGCAACGAATTTTTTATATAGTTCCAGTTCGGCCAATTGCTCTTTGAGTTTTTTGTTTTCTTGCTGCAATTCGCTGTCAATTGGATTGTTCCAAAAATGGACATTATCAGTGTAATCCTCAAATAGTGTTTCATTGTTACCGTCAATAATTTCCGTATAAATATTATAATCATCTATTATTTCATGAGTGCCTTTTTTGATTAGAAGGGATATAAAATAACTGGCTGTCAATACTTCTGATAAAGTTTGATAATTATAATCTCTTGGATCTAATTCGTCGGATAACTTAATACATAATTTATATTTTACGGTTGTATTGGTGTTACCGTATTGCCTAATATTATTTTTTGTGGAGTTTAGCATCATTCTCCTTACCTGCTTTAATATTTCCTGGTGATTACAGCATTGGAAATCGTTGTAAATGTTAGTTGTGTATTTTATTGTCATGAATAATCCCCCTTTTTATTTTACCTTTCCTATACCGGATTACATTGGGCAGTATAGGAAAGGTTTATATGTATTATTAATACCCTCTAACATAGTTTTGTGCTTGTTTTAATGTGTCTGTTACTTCGATTAACTCTGATTCTTGGTAGCTGTCGTTAACAGGTTGGTTCTTGTAGATAGCATAATTTTTAAATTCATTCTTAATAATTGTAAAATTTTTATGTTCCCAGATCCCGCTGTCAACTTTTTTCATGTGTGTTGACCTCCTTTTAATATGTATATAATTAATATAAAATCTAACAAATACATTATACCAAATTGGCCGTTGGCTGTCTATAGTTTGGAGTTAATTTGTTGTAGGATATTTATTTTTTGTTTTTGTTCCACGTGGAACAATGGTGAGGAACAATTATATTAATATTTTATATCCTAAACAAAAAGAAAAGAGCCATTTTTAGGCTCTTAATTTCTCTAATTCTTCTTTATGTTCTTTTAATGATTCCTTAATTTCTTGAATATCTTCCTCTGATAAAGGTTTCTTTTTTCTTACTCTAATTCCCTTATCGTAGTTCCAATCACATTGACAACCTGTTTCAAGTTCTTTCTCTAGTACAGCTATTGTCTGAGGTAAAACTTCCATTTTTCTTTTTTGTATTTCTGCCCAAGTTGATTGTCTGCCATTTCTAAAATCAATTAAAGCCATTCTTAACATCTCCTTATTAAATTATTTTTACATTCTGTCTATTATAATATACTATCTGAACTAATTTGTCAATAAAAAAATTACTCTTAACAAAACAATACTTTTGTGGTGATATTGGAGGGAATTTAGTGTATAATATTGTGTTGTTATGTGTAAGTTTATCTAAGTTTTTTATTGTAAAAATGACAAAGAAAAAAGAGCCATTTTAGGCTCTATATTAATAATTCCTCAACTCTGTATTTTTTAAATAACTTACCATTTTTATAATTTACATTTATATATTTTGCATCGTCTGATATTTCAAATATTTTATCTTTATGTATCCTTCCTAATTTAATAATAGCAAATTTTGCTGATTCAAATCTTTTAACTGATTCTGGACGGTCAACAATATCATAATTAAATAACTTACTTATCCTTTCAGCTTCATTTTTTAAATATACTACAAACAAACCTTTAATATCAATAATACTATAATTATTTCCATCTGCCCATGTTTTTTCCTTTATAAATTCTTCTGCATCCCTAATATTATCAAAATCAGATATTCCTTTTAAAATTATTAGATTATCATTAGTGGTAAAATTATCATAATTAATTTGGTATGTACTCATTGAATAACCTCCCTTTAAAATTTAATATGTTATTGATAATAATACTACTACAATTAACACCTCATAGCAAGCATTATTTTTATATTGTTTAATTTGGCCGTTAGTTTTAGATTAGATACTTATATTTAATACTTACATACAATCTAATATATATTTATCTAGTTTTATCTAAGTATTTTATGACAAATAAGCAATAAATTATAATTAATTTGTGTATAGGTTTATCTAATTATCGTCATAGCAAGTCATTTCAGGAATTGTAGGTGCTAGGGTAAGTAAGATAATTTTAATCGGCCTTAAAATTGATTGTAGGAAGATGTTAAAGAAGGAGAAAAGGACATAATAAGCAAAAAAATAAACCCTTCACAGGGTTTTAAAGGTTTGAAAAATATTCAGCTAATTCTTTTTCCATTTCTGCTGCTTCAGTAGCGAATTCTAGTATTTCCATTTCCTTCCTTTGTGCTAATTCCTCTTTTCTCAGTTCTTCTTCCTTTAGGTTGTTTATACGGATCATCATCGGATCGTTGTATACTCTCATTTTTATTACCTCCTAATATTTGTTATATTTATACTGCTTTAGCTGATTGTGCCCAGCGGTATTGGTCTAGAGCTTTAGCTTCGGCTTGATAGCGGTTTGTTGCTGCTATGCTGTCTAAAAATTCAAATGGTTCGTTATTTTCGTTTAGTGCGGTGATCCATACCCAAAAGTTGGTTGTGTTGGTCATTGTGTAGCCTCCTATAATTTGTATATTATATGGTTTTAACGGATTACCATAAACCGGAAATGGTGTTAAATTATTTCTATATTTTTAATCTGAGATAGTAAAATATTGAAGCTAAAATCTTTATGCCTATTTAATACTTTTATTGCTGGTACTTTTTTACCTTTTTTCCAATCTATGTATAAGAATTCTAACCAGTAAACTTGGTCTTCTATTATTCCGCTGTTGGTGGTTATTCTTACCTTTTGTTCAGAACCATCAGCAGGAACGATTAATTTTTCGTATTTACTTAATATCATTTGTTGTTGCCTCCCTGTTTTTTATTTTATTTTGTTGCTACTACATAGTATTCTACAAAACTTTTTTAATACCTTCTTTTTTAAGATATTTATTTTTATATTTTTTAAAATATTTTAAGTAATATAATTTGTATTATATTAAATTATGTATATGTTTATATAATTATTTTTATTGATTTTTAAATTATATTTGAAAAATAATTTTTGGACGTGTAAGGAAAATAAAAAAGAGCTTTTCAGCTCTAGTTTATAAATATTTTTTTGGTTGGCACTGGATGCAACCAGCACCGCGACAATTGCAAGTGTAAAATTCGTTTGGTTCGGGATAATGGTTAGATTTGGATTTTTTAGTTGTTATGTTTTGAGCAATTTTTTGAGTAAAACATTTGCATAAAGGTAAATTTTCGTCGCATTCGTTTGCGTATTGACTTTCGACATCTCCTGCATCTTCGGCCTTGCAACCTACATTATCGGGCATTTCTGCATAATAATGGATGCAATTTTCAGAATTGCAATAGAAATATTTTTCCATGTTAAAAACCTCCATTATTTAATATAATTAATAATTGCTTCCAAATTTAACATAATAGCTGCTTTATGGTTTAATAAACCATTTTTATAACTATCTAGGATTTTATCCTTATATTTTGGAATTAATGATTCATCTAGTAAATATATCCAGGACGATAAACTACTGTTATAACGGTTTCCTGCACTATGTGCTATTACGTTTATATCTTCCTGTTTATGGATTTTATTATGTGGTGGGTTATTTCTTACATAGTAAAATTTTGGTGATTCTTTGTAAATTTCTAGTTTTTGGATTATTTCTGTAATATTCCCTTTGT
>Ga0209318_1001023_pt1 | contig 20562 bp, 21 predicted proteins | sample RifGroE1_FD_183999 | JGI IMG/M metagenome (GOLD analysis project Ga0209318, IMG submission 183999) | Groundwater microbial communities from Rifle, Colorado, USA - Groundwater E1 (SPAdes) (version 2) | ecosystem: Environmental > Aquatic > Deep subsurface > Groundwater | place: Rifle, Colorado...
TTTCTATAGAAGCAGGAACACAAGTAAATGACAAATCTAAAGATGAAAAAAATAGAGATGAAACAATTGTTCGTGGTTCAAAAGCATTAATTGATAAGGCAGATGGAGCAATGATAGCAATGCCTCCAACAGAGAAAGAATTAAAGAAAATAGAACCTATTTTAAGAAATTTATTAAATTGTCCTACTCCTAATTTAGTATATTCTATATATAAAAATAGGGGTGGAAAGTGGAATAAAGTAAAAATATGGCTATATATTGATTATGATACTATGAGAACGTATGATTTATTCGTAACAGATTATGAATATAAAATAGATAGTGAAAAGGTTAAAGGTCTGAATAAAACATACATAAATATAGAAGATGATGAAATAATTTCAAATACCCCTACTGTTAAAATAGCGGATAAAAAGAAAACACAAATTTCTAATATAAACACTATTTTTTAAAAGGAAGGTGATCAATTGATTGATAAAGATTACCTTCTTGAAAATATCACAGAAGAGAATGTATTAAATATATTAGCAGATTTTAATATTACACCACATACAACAAAAAATAATGAAATATGGTTTAAAACTGTTTGTCATGGTGGAGAGAGTAATAAACTTTGTTATTTTAGAGATTCAAAAACTTTTTATTGTTTTACTAATTGTGGTTTTATGAATATATTTTCTTTTTTAATGAAAATAATTCATGGTAGTTTTACAGATGTATTAAAAATAATTGCTAAAGAATTGGGTATTAATAATCGGCAAGGATTTAATAATCAAATTTATAATAAAGAAATAAGAAGTGAATTTAGTACAATCAATAAATATCTATCAATTAGAAGAAAAAAACATAAAGAGTTAATTCATTTGCCTAAAATAAACAATCCAAATATTATAAATTATTTTGAAGATAATGTATATTATCAAGGATGGATAGATGAAGGCATATCTATTTCTACAATGCAAAAGTTCGGAATAAGATGGTACGAATCAGGCAAATCAATAATAATACCTCATAAAAATATCAATGGTGAAATAGTAGGTATTAGAAGAAGAAGTTTATTAGAAGAAGATAAAGATAATAAATATATGCCATTAATATTAGAAGGAGAAATATATTCTCATTCTTTGAATATGAATTATTATGGGTTATGGGAACATTTAAATGCAATAAAGAAATTTAAAAAAGTTGTAATTGTGGAATCTGAAAAAAGTTGTATGTTAGCACAAGAATTTTATGGTGAAAATGCTTTTGTTATTGCTACATGTGGATTTAATATATCAAACTGGCATAGAGATATGTTATTAAAGCTAGGTGTAAATGAGGTGATACTTGGATTCGATAAAGATTTTAATGTTTTAGAATTTGATGAGTATGATAAAAACGATCCAGAGTATTTAAAATTCACTAGATATGTGAATCGGATTAATTCATTAGCACAGAAATTTACACCTTTTTTTACCACTTATGTATTATGGGACTTAGATGGATTACTGGATATAAAGCAGTCCCCACTTGATAAAGGAAAGGAAATTTTAGAGTATCTTATGAAACATAAAATAGAAATAACGACAAATGACATAAATTAAAGGAGGAATAATTTGGGGTTAATAACAAAAGAAAATAGATTATCAAATGAAGAAATTATAAGAATTATTAATGAAAATTTAGGAATGAAATGGACAATAGAAAATATAAAAATAATTAATGGTAAAACGTATTTAGATTTAATAGATGACGAAGGATATCAGTATAGTAAAATTTATATTCATAATATAAAAAAATATCATTCTGTTAGTAAATTTCATAAATCCAATCCATATACTAAACAAAATATAAATAATTATTGCAAAATAAATAATTTATCAATTAGATTAAATGGCGAATATAAAGGTACAGATATAAAACTTGTATGGGAATGTTTAGAATGTAATAATACATTTAAAAGAAAATGGCCAGATGTTTATCAAGGTATAGTATCATGTTCTAATTGTGCAGATGGGTTGTCATATCCAGAAAAATTCGGATTATCTTTATTTAATCAGTTAAAAAATATATATGAAATAAATAATTATGATTATCAGTATTCACCAGATTGGATAAAACCTAAAAGATATGATTTTTATTTTGAATTAAACATAGGAAAATATATACTAGAAATGGATGGTAGTTGGCACAAAAAAGACAATAAAATGTCTAAACAAACAAAAGAAAAATCTAAAGAAATAGATAATTATAAAGATATAAAAGCAAAAGAACATGGCATTGGAATAATTAGAATAGATTGTGATAAGAGTGAATTAGAATACATAAAATATAATATATTAAATAGTCAATTAAATAAATTATTTGATTTAACAAAAATAGACTGGTTGAAATGTCATGAATATGCATGTAAAAGTTTAGTTAAAGAAGTATGTGATTTATGGAATATTGGTGTTAGAAATACTTTAGAAATTAGTAAAATTACAAATATAAATAGAAAAACGGCCACAAGATATTTGAAACAAGGTGCAGAATTAAAATGGTGTGGTTATGATGCAAAAGAAGAATTAAAGAAAAATATGAAGCAAACGAATGAGAAAAAGAAGAAAAGATCAGTAATTCAATTAGACTTAAATGGGAAATATATTGCTGAGTTTGAAAGTATTGCAGATATTAAAAAATTAATTAAAATAAACAATTCAAGTATATCTCTTTGCTGTAATGGAAAACAACGAACTTCATATGGATTTAGATGGATGTATAAAGAAGATTGGGAAAAATGCAATGATAATATTATGTCATATAAAAGAATTTCATGGAATATTAAAAAGATTATTCAATTATCATTAAATAATGAATATATATCAGAATTTGAAAGTGCAACAGAGGCTGGAAGACAATTAGGTATAAATAATTCTCATATTACTGGATGTTGCAAGGGAAGCAAAAAAACTGCAGGAGGATATAAATGGACATATAAATAAAATTATTAAAATAAAATTAAAATAATTATTAAATAAAAATAATAGTATTAGGAGGACATATAAAAAATACATGAAAAAATTATTATATAATGTTAAACATTTATGTAATTTTAATAAAGAATATAATTTATTAGAAAAAATATTGAAAACATCAGGTATTGAAGATATAGATAGTTTCCTTAATGTAAATATAGAGCATACACATGATCCATTTTTATTTAAAAATATAAAAGAAGGAATAAAATTATTACATAATAATTTAAATAAGAAAATATTTATTAAAGTTGATTCGGATTGTGATGGGTACACTTCAGCAAGTTATATATACCAATTTATAAAAGATATTGCACCAGAAACTGAAATAATATATGGGTTAAATTTTAAAAAAGAACATGGATTAATATATGATGATGTTAAAAATATTGAAAATTTAAGTTTGATTATAGTGCCTGACGCTGGATCAAGTGAAGAAAGTATTAAAGAATATGAAGAAATTAAAAATAATATGAATGTACATATCCTAATATTGGATCATCATGAGATTTGTAAAGATATTTATAATTGTGAAAATGTAACTTTAATAAATTGTATGGATGGTCAATATCCCAATTTTAATCTTTCTGGTGTCGGAATTGTTCATAAATTCTGCCTATTATATTGCGATACATACAAAATAAGCACAGAGATAGCAAATAAATATTTAGATTTAGTTGCTTTAGGCATGGTAGGTGATATGTGTGATATGAGAGATCTAGAAACTAGATATTATACATTAGAAGGATTAAAAGAACAAAATAGATATAATTTACTCATTAAAGAAATAGCAAAAAAATACGAAGAAGAAATGAAATTAGGTTTCAATATTACTTCTTGTGGATGGGTAATAATCCCAAAGATAAATAGTGTATGTCGGTATGGAAAAGATGATGAACAAAGAGATTTATTTAGAGCATTAATAGGTGAAGTAGAAGATAGAGAATATCAACCAAGAAGAAAGAATAAGAATGATCCTAAACCATTAATTGAAATTCATTCATTACAAAAAACTATGGCAAGAGTAGCAGGGAATGTTAAGGCAAGACAAGATAAGCAAGTCAGAACATTTATGGAGGAAATTGATAAACAAATTATTGAACAAAAATTAGAGAATGATAAAGTTATTATATTAGACGGAACAGATATATTAGAAAAGAAATCTGTTAGTGGATTAGTTGCTAACAAATTAGTTTATAAATATAATCGCCCTATTGTAATATTAAAAAGACAAAAGAAGAATAGTGAAATCTTTGGTGGTTCAGGAAGAGGATATGAGAAAGGTAGTATTAAAGATTTTAGACAGTTTTTAGAAGATACTGGATTATTTGATAGTGTTGCAGGTTAATATTATAGCCTAAACATGCCTTTTCCATATAATAGTATGGGGTTATATGTAAATATAGCTAACGGTATCAGTTGAATAAGACTGCTTATTGAAACCTTACAAGGAGATAATAAGCCTTGCTATATAATTAGCAAGTCCATAGACGAAGTAACTGACTAAGAGAATCTAAGGTCTATTTTAATAGATAGCTGATAATACCGTGGGAAAGTAAATGTGTGTGAATTAGTAAGGAAGTGAAAGTCTGTAGGCAAAACAGAAGAAGAATTAATTCCTAATAAATACATATATAAAATAACAAATAAAATAAATAATAAATGCTATATAGGACAAACTAATAATTATAAAAATCGTTTTAGAGATCATAAAGGAATGTATGATAATAAAAGTGGTAAAATACTATATCGTGCATTTAAAAAATATGGGATTGATAATTTTAAATTTGAAGTTATAGATTATGGTGCGAATTATAATGAATTAGAAATATATTATATAAAATATTATAATAGTATTAATTATGGTTATAATATCTCTTCTGGTGGAGAAAATCCACCTATTAAACAAGGTGAAAATAGTTCTAATGCCAAACATACACAAATAGAAATTGATAGATTAAAAGATGATTTAAAAAATACTGATAAAAGTTTTGAAGATCTTGCAATAGAATATAAATATAAAAATAAATGCACAGTACAAAGAATAAATAGTGGTGAATCATGGAGAGATGATGATATAGAATATCCCATAAGAAAAATTTCAAATGATAAATTAGTAGATAATATTATATATATGTTAAAAAATACATCATTAACACAAAAAGAAATAGCAAAACAATTAAATATAAAAAGATCAACTGTAACTATGACGAATATAGGGGATCATAATAGAAGGGAGAATGAAATATATCCTATTAGAGAAGGAACAAAAGAAGTAGTACAAAGAAAGGAAAGTTTTTATGATGAATTAATTGAATATATAATATTGCATCCTAAAGAATCTTTTAAATCAATTGGAAAGAAATTTGAAATATCGAGAGATGCAATACATAGATTAAATCAGGGGCATACTCATAAAAATGAAAAATATGAATATCCTTTAAGAAAGAAAAATAAATAATAAATACACACACATTTACTAATCCTGTAACGACTATTCCCTTAATAGGGAAGTAGGGTCACTATTTATACGTGGCAAGATTTTAGGAAACGAAGTCTTTGAAAACCGAAACGGGCATGTATACTTAAAAAGTATATAAAATATAGTCTGTGCCATTGGAAACAATGGATAATCACGCATAATAACGCATTTGGCATTCAATTAAAACAAGATAGAATTCAAATTGTAAGAGACAAATGTAACGAATTGCTTAAAAATGAAGAAATTATTACTACACATGATGTTGATTATGAAATATCTGCTAATAAACTTTCACCTAAAAATATCTTAGAAGTAGCTAATGCATATCAAATATGGGGAAACAAAGTTAATGAGCCAACATTTGCAATCACTAATATAGATATAGTAGGCAAAGACATAGTAGGATATGGAGATAATAATATATTTATAAAATTTACATATAGAGATATTGAATTTATAAAGAAATATTGTAGTAAAGGTGAATATGCAGAAATGTCATTAAGGGATAGAAATATGTTAGGAGAAAATTTAAAATTGCTAAGATTAACTGTAATAGGTAATTTTGTTTTTAATGAATGGAGTGGAGTTAAACATCCACAAGTTAAGATTAAATACTATCATGTAGAAGAAAGAAAAAGTAAAATTGATATAGATATTGACGATATATTTTAAAGGTTATAAATATAAAAATATTAATAAAGAAAGGAGGTTTTTATATTTATTCATTACATAATCACACATCATACTCGAATGGTAGTAGAGGATTTGCAGACTCTAGTATAAAACTAAAAGATTTAATTAAAACCGCTAAAGAGTATAATTTAAAAGGTGTTTGCATCACAGACCATGAAATTTGTGGTTCATTTGTAAAAGCAAAAAAATTAGAAAAAGAATTAGATTTCCCTGTATTGTTAGGCAATGAAATATACTTAGTTAGTCAAATTCAATCTGAACAATTAAAAAAAGAATATAATAGTGAAACAATGTATTACCCCCACTTTCTTTTAATTGGTTTGGATATGATTGGCAATGATCAAATAAGAGAATTATCTACAATTGCATGGGAAAATGCATATACACAAAAAGGATTGATTAGAACAGTAACACTAATGGAAGATGTAGAAAGAATTATAGGAAATAATAAAGGGCATGTTGTGGGTTCGACAGCATGTTTAGGTAATTCCTTAAATCGTTGGATTTTAGATAGAGAAATAAATGGAAATTTAAAAAGAGATAGACAAATAGAAAATTATATTAATTGGGGAATTAATACATTTGGAGATGGTAATTTCTATTTAGAGTGTCAACCTGCATATTCAGATAATATAGAGCAATGGGCAGTAAATAATTATATCTTAAAATTATCAGAAAAATATAATGTTCCATATATTATCACTACTGATTCTCATTATCTATCTAAGGAGTTGTTATCTCTTCATGCTTCTTTTTTAAATAGTGATGATAATGCTAAAGAAAGAGAAGTAGATAAATTTTATGCGACTGCATATTTAATGAAAGAAGAAGAAGTATACGAATACTTTAAACCTTTCTGGACAGACAAACAAATTGCTATAGCTATTGAAAATACATGTAAAATAGGAGATAGAGGAGAAAGGTTTACTTTTAATAAAAAACAAATCATTCCTAAAATTAAATTTGATGAAAATTGGGAAAAGAAATTTAATAAAAAAATATTCCCTGATATGGAGTATATTCAAAAAACTATTTGTTCAAAATTTGAAGATGATAGATATTTAATGTATTTAGTTCAAAAAGGAATAGAAAAATTAATTCCTAAAGAAGATTGCGAAGAAACATTTAATAGGCTAGAAGAAGAAATAGAACAGTTTTGGAAAGTATCAGAGAAAATAGAAGATAGATTACATGGTTATTTTATTACTGTTGCTAAAATAATAGATATTATATGGAATGAAGGAGATAGTATTGTTGGTGTGGGGAGGGGTAGCGTAGTTTCCAGTATCATTAGTTACCTTCTTGAAATATCACAAATTAATCCTTTAAAAATGCCTGTAGATATGCCATTTTATCGTTTTATTACTGAATTCAGGAGTGAGCTTGCGGATGTAGATGTAGATTCCCAAAGTGATAAAAGAGAACAAATATTTAATGCTGTTAAGAATTATTTTAATAGTATAGGTGGGGATGTAGTAAATTGCTGTACTTATACTACACTTTCAGCAAAGGCAGCAATACAAACTGCATGTAGAGGATTAAAAATAGACACTGACACAGCACAAATGATGTCTTCAATGATTCCAATTGAAAGAGGTTTTGTATGGTCTTTAAATGATACTTATTATGGTAACGAAGATAAGAATAGACCACCTGTTAAAGAGTTTAAAAATGAAGTAGATAAACATGATAAATTATTAGAAACTGCATTACTAGTAGAAGATTTAATTATTAATAGAAGTATTCATGCTGCTGGAGTGTTTATTGTAAATGATGATTTTCATAAATATAATGCCATTATGAGGAGTGCAAAATTAGTCAGAACTAGTCAATGGGATTTACATGATTCAGAAGATTTTTACTTAGTTAAATACGATCTTCTTACAACTAAAGCATTAACTAAAATTAGGAAAACATTAGATTTTTTAATTAAAGATAAATTAATAGAGCAAGGAGAAACATTAAAAGATACATATAATAAATATATAAATCCTATGACTATGAAATATGATACAAATAAAACATGGGAATTAGTGGGCAATAATGAAATTATAGATTTATTTCAGTTTGATACTGATGTATCTGTTGATGCATTATCAAAGGTTAAACCTAAATCTATGATTGAATTAGCACAGACTAATTCATTAATGAGATTGCAACAACAGCCTGGAGCGATAGAATCACCTACTGAGACTTATGCAAGATTTAAAAATGATATTAATGAAGCATATAAAGAGATGGATGAATATAAAGTACCTAAAAAAGATCAAAAAATACTTGAAAAAGTATTAGGAGATTTTAAATTTGTTGCAGATACTCAAGAAGCAATTATGGCATTAGTAAGAATACCACAATTAACAAATTTTACAGTAAATGATAGTCACAAATTAAGGAAAGCAATTGGTAAAAAAAGTGAGACTGTATTTGAAGAAACAAGAGTAATGTTTTATGAAAAAGGCAAAGAGTACAATATTAATATTAATACTTTAAATTATATATGGGAAGTACAAGTAACTAGACAAAAAGGTTACGCATTCTCAATTTTGCATTGCATAGCATACACATTTATAGCATTACAAGAATTATATTTATATCAGAATTATTCACCTATTTATTGGAATACTGCATGTCTTACAGTAAATGCAGGAGCAGATGATGAAGATAGTGACAAGACTACTAATTACGGTAAAATAGCAAAAGCAATTGGTGATATTCAATATAAAGGAATTAAAGTAGCACTTCCCAATATAAATACTGCTACTTTTGGATTTAAACCAGATGTAGAAAATAATCAAATTATATTTGGATTAAAAGGAATTTGTGGCATAGGAGATTCTATAGCAAAAGCAATAATTGAGAATAGACCATATGAAAATTTAGATGATTTTTTAAATAAGATGAATAAATACAAAAATGCAGAAGAAGAAAATAAATTTGGTGATAGTGCTGCTATTACTCTAATAAAATCAGGTTCATTTGATGAATTATTAAATATAGATAGAATAGACATAATGAAATTATTTATTGAGAAAATTTCAAGTCCATTAAATGAATTAAAAATGAGTAACATAGAAACTTTAAAGGAATTGAATTTATTAACTAAAGACCAGATTGAATTTGAATTAAGATTATATAAATTTAGGAAATATTTATATACATCTAAATTTTTTGTAAAACAAACAGGTAAAAGTGATTCAACTAAATATTATATATTAGATAGTAAATTTGCCGAGCCATTTTTCTTTCAATATTTTGAAACTAATATGATAGAAGATAAAGATTATGAATATGATGAAAATGGTAATGTATTAGTAAAAAAAGGTAGTTTAGATAGAGAATATAATAAATTAATAGCAAAATTTAAAGAATATATATCAAATAATGAAAAATTAATTAACGCAGTAAACGAATATAGATTTAATATTTTATGGGATGAAAAAGTAAAAGGTACAATATCTAAATGGGAGATGGATGCACTAAGTTTTTATTATCACGAACACGAACTATCACATGTCAACAAAGAGAAATATTTAATTAGTATATATGAAGATTTACCAAGAGTGCCTATAGTTACTGAAAAATATATATATAAAGGGCTAGAAAGACCAAGATTTAAACTTTGTAGAATTTGTGGAACTGTATTAGACAAAAACAAAACAAAGCATACTGTAACATTATTAACACCTACAGGAATTACTACAATAAAATTATATAAAGGACAATTTGGATTTTATGATAAGCAAATTTCACATACTTTTGAAGGAGATACAAAGAAAACAGTATTAGAAAAATCATGGTTTTCAAGAGGTAATAAATTGCTAATCACAGGATACAGAAGAGATGATCAATTTGTACCTAAAAAATATATTGATTCAGCATATAGACATACATTGCAATTAATTAAAGAGATTGATGAGCAAGGTGATTTAATATTACAAACTGAAAGGGTAAATGTAGATGAACTTGAATAATAATGGTAATGGAATAATAAAGGTTGAAGCAAGACATGAATTTACTCTCTTCCCTAAATACCCTATTGTATTGGGGAAGGGAGATGATAATTATGGAATTGTTAAATGGTCTATTTCAAATGTGATTGAAGGTGAACCAATTGCTGATAAAAATGATTGTATTACTGTAACTGGTGGTTATGATGAAGAAATAGACAGTTTAAAAACTTATACTATATTGGCAAAAGAAATTGAACATTCTCAATATGGCAAACAATATCAACTTATTTTTATTGGAGAAATATTAGATTTGTCCAATGTAGGGAATCAAAAAGCATTTTTAAAAACATTCCTTACAACTGGTCAAATAGCTGAAATGTTTAAAGTTTTAAAAAATCCTTTAGAAACTATTCAAAATCATGATGTAGAATCTTTGAAAAAAGTACATGGTATTGGTGATTATATTAGTGAAACAATTATAAAAAGGTATGAAAAAAGTAAAGATTATTGTAATGTTTATTTGGAATTAGATGAATTAGGTTTAACCCCTAATTTTATTCAAAGATTAATTAAGAGATATAGCAATCCAAATAAAATAATTAAAATAGTAAAAGAAAATCCATATCAATTAAGTTTTGATATTGAGGGAATAGGTTTTAAAACCGCTGATAAAATTGCTTTAAAAAATGGTATGAATGAAAAATCTCCAGAAAGAATAAAAGGGTATATTAATTATTTATTAAATGAATTAGGAGAAAAAGGAAATTCCTTTATTACTGCTGGAGAATTAGCTGCATATATATATGATGAATTTGATGGAATGGAGAACATTGTTGAAGTTTATATAGATGAAGAAGGAAATAAAACTACTAATATTGGAGTAGCAATTGAAGAATTAGAGAGTAAAAATATAATAATAGTAGAGCAACATGAAAAGAAAACTCAAAGAAGAATATATTTAAAAAAGTATTGGGATTTAGAAAATGAAGTTGCTAAAGAATTAAAGAGAATAGGAAATGCTAAAAATGAATTTGAATTTATTGATTGGCAAGAAGTAGTTAAAAATCAAGAATTAAAACAAGAATGGGAATTTACATCCGAACAAAGGGAAGGTATTGAGGAATGTTTAAATGAACAAATAATATTTATTACAGGACTTCCAGGATCAGGTAAATCAAGTGTTCTTACAGGTGTATTGCAAGCATTAAGATGTTATGAAGGTAAATATTCTTTTGCTCAATGTGCGTTAGCTGGCAGAGCCGGAGCAAGAATGCAAGAAATTACAGGCGAGGAAGGAAGTACCATATATAGGTTGTTAGGATATAAACCAGGCAAAGGATTCCGTTTTAATAAAAAAAATAAATTGCCATATGATATTATAATTCTTGATGAAATTTCATTAGTTGGAGGAGAAATATTCTTATCATTAATAGAAGCAATTAAAACAGGAACAAAATTAATTCTATTAGGCGACATGCATCAATTAAGTGCTATTGGATGTATGAATTTAGCAGAAGATATGTATAATTCAAATTATATTAAAGTTGTTGAATTAACTAAAATACATCGACAAGCACAAAAATCAGGAATTATTGTTGCTGCACGTAATATTAAAGATAATGAAAAGATATTTGCTAATGATTTTACTGGTAAATTAACTATAGGTGAATTGCAAGATATGCATTTTTCTATACATAAAGATAAAGATGAAATAAGAAAAGATACAATTGAACATTTTAAAAATTATTGGAATAGTAATATAATTAATGATATTATGGATATTCAAATTCTAGCACCTGTTAAAGAAAGAGGAGATGCATGTGTATTTAATCTAAATTCAGATATACAAGAAATATATAATCCTCCAAATAAAAATAAATCAGAATTAAAAATTAAAGTTGATAAAGATAAATTTTTTATTTTAAGAACTGGTGATAAAATAATGAATTTAAAAAATAATTATAAACTATTCAATATTAATGGTGAAGAAACATATGTATTTAATGGATGGATAGGAACATTAGAAAAAATCAATACATGGGACAATTCAGCTATAATATATTTTCCCATCATTAATGATAGAATATTATTTGATTTCAGTACATTAAAAGAAAATATTACACTAGGCTACGCAAGTACAGTTCATAAGATGCAAGGAAGTTCTAGTAAAATAATTATAGGTGTAATAGATTATTCAACACCACCTCTAATGAGAGTGAAAGAATTGGTATATACATTATTAACTAGAGCAGAAAAAGAATGTGTTTTAATTGGTCAAAATAGAGCAATTAATGAAGCAATAGAAACAAGTGGTGTATCAAATAAGCAAACATTTTTATTTGAATTATTATATCAAGGAAATAATAAAAAAGAGGTGGCTTAGATAGTTAAATTTAATGATTTAACAGGAATGCAATTTGGTAAATGGAAAGTATTAAATAGAGTTGAAAATAATAAATGGGGACAAACACAATGGATATGCCAATGTAATTGTATTTTACAAACACAAAAAATAGTTATTGGAGCATCTTTGATAAATGGTAATAGTCAGTCATGTGGATGTATTAATAAAGAACCTAAAAAATTAAAAAATACATGTAATATATGCAATTCATCAAAATCTGTAAGTTTTAATCAAGAACATAATAAATATTTATGTGGAAAACATGCCATTCAATTAAAAAGACATGGAAGAATATTAGAAAAAACTAGATTTGATAGCAATGAAATAATTATATATAAAGAATTAAATTATGCAGAAATTATATTATTGGATTTTCATCAAAAAGAAACAGGAAGAGCGACAATAGATTTAGAAGATTTAAAAAAATGTAAAAACTATAAATGGAGAATGGACGATCATGGATATGCTATTACAACAATATGTAATGAAGATAGAAAATATAATTTATTATTACATCATTTGATATTGAATAGAGAATTTAATGAAGTTGTTGACCATAAGGATAGAGTTAGATTAAATAATAGAAAATATAATTTAAGATTTTGTGATAATTTATGTCAAAATGCACAAAATGCATCTATTCAATCAAATAATACAAGTGGATTTATTGGTGTTAGTTTAAATAGAAAAGGAGATAAATGGAGATCAAGAATTCATTTTAATAATACTGGATATTGTTTAGGGACATATGAAAATAAAGAAGATGCAATAATAGCTAGGATAGAAGCAGAAATCAAATATTTTAAAGATTATCGGAATCCTTATAATGAAATAGAATTTATAAAAAGATATGGTGAAGAAAAAATATTAAAACTATTTAACAAAACATAAAAATAAATGTTGACATTTACTCAACAAACAATTATACTTATTTAATGGAAGAGATAATTTATTCATCATAATTAATCATAATATTTACACACATCAATACATCAACACTCACACAACAAAAATTATCTCTTCCTAATCACCTTAACACTATCTTAACACTATCTTAACACTATCTTAACATAAACTTAACATTCCATAACATGAAAATGGAAGCATACACTAGAAAACGGAAGATAATCGAATCTAAAAATCCAAAATTTCATGACCAAATCAAGGTTTTATTCACTGTTAATATATGTAAATTAAAAAGGAGGAAATTTTAATGAGTAAAGAATTAAAGGTAATTTATAATGGTAAAATTTACACAGTAGAACATATAGAAGATTCCCATTTTGGTTTAAAAGAATTAGGAGAATGGGTTTGGCAATCTGATTGTGAAATAATAAATAATGAATATAAACCATGTTCTGATTGTGGTAAACTTTTAAAATTATCAGATTTAAGATTTCGCAATAGATATGAAGAGCACAATGATTATTTCTGTAATGATTGTTTAGATACATGTTCTGTATGTGGAAAATTATTTGCAGATTATACAGGATCAGGAAAATGTGATAGTTGTGCGGATTAATAAAAGGAGGTTAAATTATGAAATAATTAACACAAGAAGAATTATTCATAGCTAAAAAATTATTCCTTAGTTCAATAAATAAATATTTTAATAAACCAGAACAATTAAATCATCTAGTTAATGCATATGCTAAAATTATAGGTGGCGACATAAAGGAAGATTGGGAAAAGTTAAGTAGTTTATTACTTAGAAATAAAGGAGGAATATAAACCACATGATAGAAGAATATATTGATGGAGTAAGAAAAGTTACTTTAGGTGAAGGTACAACACATATTAGTCAAGTCCATGTTGATAAAGACATTAAATCTAGTGGTATATGTTTTAGTAGCAATTTATCCTTAACTAGCAAAGGTGAATTTAATGGTGATGAAGTAATAATTGAGATAACTAATTTTCAAGGTGCTATGAGTTATATTAAACCTATTATTGAATTACTAAAAACATGGGAAATTGAAGGTATGGAAGGTATATATGAAGATTTATTGAGTGATATTGATGTGATGATTAAGAAGTAAAATATAAATATTATATAGATTATGTCTTTTATTCAAAGTTTAAAATTAATAAAATTAAAGAAAGGAATGATTAATATAAAAATATTAAAAGTAATTGTAGATGAAGTATTACCTAAATCATGTTTGGAGCGTGATTTTAGTTATTTTTGGGAAGATAAATGTTTTTGCAATATTAAAAAATATTCAACAAATAAAAGAGATGATTATATAGGAGAACATATTTATATTAAAAATAGACATAGTAATTGTCCATTAGTATATAATGAGGAAAATAAATCTTGACATACTAGAAACAAAATGGTAATATAATTGTAGATTAAAAAATAAAAATGAAAAGGAGAAAATACATAATGGCAAGAAATATTATTATAAACAATGATTCTAATGAACAACCAGTAAGTTTATATAATGGTGATATATTAATTATTAATCAAAAAGTATTTATGGTTACATCATATATTAAAAGTAAAGATGAAGAATTACCTATTAGTAGATATTGTAGTATGGTAGATATTAAAACTGGTGATAAAGCATTCTCCGAACCATGCACTAGACATAATACTACTTTAAATCGTATAGGTAATCACCTAAAATATCATAAACATAAAGATGATAAAATAAAGATTGTTAGAAAGAATGATTATGATTTATCGATTATATTTTTAAATGAATAATTATGTATTAAATAAAATCAATACACCATATATAGTAGTTTATTAATATCATGCTTACTATATATGGTAGTAAAATCAAATCATGTCAAAAGATTCGTTTTATGCAAATATTTACAAAAATAAAAATTTAAAAGGAGAATTATATACCACATGAAAATGTATATCAATTATCTAAAATACATCTTAGAACACAAGAAAAATGTATTTATTGAATGTTGGAAAGATAAACAATACATACACGCATTTACACATGATTTAAGTAAATTTTCACCTACAGAATTTATCCCATATGCAGAATGGTTTTATGGATATCATGGTGTAAAACTTGAAAAAGATTATAATTATGAACAATTAAATAATGGAATGTCTAATTTAAGTAGAAATTATTTAGAATGTAAAAATAATTTCAATAAAGCATGGGAACATCATTATAAAAATAATAAACACCATTGGAACTATTGGATAGATAATAATGAAGTAGCACTTGATATGCCATTAAAATATATTAATCAAATGATTTGTGATTGGAAAGCAATGAGTAGAAAATTTGGTGATACTCCACAATCATTTTATAAAAATAATAGAAATAAAATGAATCTATCTATTCGTACTAGATGTAATGTAGAATATATTTTAGGATTTATTGATTCAGGGTGTTATTGTAGTTTGGCTACATGGGATGATTATTTAAAATTGAACAATATAGATGAAGAAGTAGATTTTAAAACAATCAATAGAAAGGAGTAAATAATGAACATTTTAGTTACTGATACAGACGATATAAATGAATTTATGGAATCTGATACTTTTAAGAAATTTAATGATGGAGTTAGAGAGTATATAAATAAAGCACAAGAAGAACATCTAAAATCTTTATCAAATGATTTACAAAAGAAGATATTTACTGGTTGGTGCAATGGTATTTGTGTTTCTTCAGAAGAATACATTACTCAAAATAATATATCTAAAGAAGATAATTATGAAGCACATTCTGCTGTTATGTCTGTTGTATCATTAGGATTAGGATAAAATGATATTACAAAGAAAGGAATAATTAATATTGAAACTTAAACCATGTCCTAGATGTAATAGTAATGTTAAATTAATTGGAATAGGATTTAATGCACAAATTAAATATTATAAATGTGGATACATTAGAGGTGGATTTTTAACAGAAGAATCATTAATTAAAATATGGAATAAAGAATAATTTATAAAAGGAGAATATAAATATGAATATTAAACAATTAGAAAAAGGCAATGAATTATTTGCGTTAGTTAAAATTACTGAAAAAGCATTAGAGGATATTAATAGGTTTACTCCTCAGAATAGAAGTATGCAAAAAGAGTATGACGATAAATCATATAATTTATATATATCAGAAAATAGCGATGGCTCTGGAAAGAAAATTGATCTTGCAAGATATTATGGTAACGAAAGACTTGTTAAAGTTATTAAAGAAGAGTTAGAAAGACAATTAGAAGAGTTTTCTGAAGAATTTAGTAGTTTGTAAAATTTATAAAAAAGGAGATAGAAAATATGGCAATTTATTCATTACCATTAGAAAAGAACAATGTAGATATTCCACCTGAATATTGTTATCTAGTATTAAAACAATATTCAGAAGATGATTTTATTAAACCACAACAAGATAAAAATAAACCAACAAAGAATAAACTAACATCACAAGAATTAAAAGATAAGAAAGATGCAATACTCAAACAACAAAATACTATTAAACAATTAGACACAGGCTATATCAATCTACATAATCGTAAACATGATTTAGAGACAATATTAAGTTCATTTTTCATATCTCATTTAGATAATATCAATTGTTTAATCTACAAAATACAACCTTTGGCATCATATAAAAGTAAATCAGGTTATAGTTATAATGATAGATATGAAGTTTCAGAATTTAATATACTCACAAAATTCAATAGTAAAGAAGAAGTAATAAATCAGATATACAAAGATGGATTATTAAGAAAATTTGCATCTGTATTATTTAATAGTCTTTCTTATGTAAATGAAGGATATGATTTAAAACTATATAAATACTTTGAATATTTCAAAAATACTTTTAATGACTATGATATTTCTCTATCAGATATTATTTTATCTAATAAAAATAAATTTAATGGTAAAGACATTAATGAATTAGTTAAAACTAATATAAGATATCTACTTGAAAATGATTTAATAAAATGTTTTAGAGAAGAAGATTATTACAAAGAAGAATTAATTATTTTATTAATAGAATGTGGATTATTTGAAATTGCTTTACAATGTGTAAAACTACTTGAAGAATATAATATTAAAAGTCTATTAAATGATAAAGAGTTTGATAAAGTATTAAGAAAATGGTCAACTGATAAACATGTTAAAATGATTATTGATATTTTAGGTATTAAATTAAGTGGTATTACACTCACAGTAAAAGATTATGACAATGAATATTGTAAAATAGTAGAAACAAAATTATTTGATAATATTGGTGAAGTTAAAACATATCTTGTTAAAAATTACAATGTGTCATTTGACGAAATATTGAATAAGGATATTTGTGATATTGTTGCAAATGATGAGGATAAAGAAATGAGATATGAGTTTGAGGTTAGTTGATTAGTTAGATGATAAATTAATCCTACTACATATAGTATGTATTCTAATTTTATACTACTACATATAGATAGATTTTATCAAAAATCACAACCAAAATTCAGATTTCATTCAAACTTTAGGTAAAATTTATCTTGACAGAACATAAAAATAATTGTATACTACCTATAGAAAGTAAATATAATTTTAATCATAAACCAAACAGAAAGAAGGAATAAATCATACGCAAACCTAAAAATACTCAATTAGAAAATAAACATAAAGACGATGAAGAAATAGAATTAGAAAATCAATACATAGAAGACAACGATAATGATAACCCAAACAATAATCAAAATAAAAACACAAACAATAAAATTTGTCCTAATTTTGTTTTAACTATTAATAAAAAAACTTGGACTATGAGTGATGGAGGAGAAATGAAAACTGAATTTCCTGCATCTACTTGTAAATTAATTAAACCTCAAAAGGATAAACCTGTAATTGTTAGTTGTCGTGGTTATATTCAATTTTGTGATAAAAAAGAAATTGAAAAGAAAAAAGAAAATAAAAAAGGTGAAGGTAAGAATGAAAGTGAAAGCAAAATCGCAATAGAGATTAAGAAAGTTAAGAAAAATCAGAAAATTAAGAAGGATGAAAAAGAGGAAGGAGAATAAACATGGATTACATAAAAGAATTAGAAAAAATAGAATTTAAAAAACAAGAAATTATTAATAAAGCAAAACAAGAAGGATATATATTTACCAACAATTTATTAATAAAATCTAATGAATATATACCAGTAATAGAAGTATATGTTAGAGGTGAAACATTATATGAATCTGCTGGTAGATATTTTGTATTTAAAAATACAATTCCACTAACAAAAGAACAAATAAATAAAATTATAAAGTATGAAGAATTCAACACAGAAAATATAATTGATATTATGTATAATAATTTCGTAAACGAGTTAAAAGATTTAGGTGGTTTTTATGAGATATTAGATATGTATGGTCATTTAGAAGTAGAGCATATAAGTTACATAGTTAAAAAAGAAGATTTAAAAGAAAGATACCATTTAGATAAAAATCAAAATTTATATATGGAATTTTATTTTCAAGATTCATATAATAATATGAATGGATTTGCAAGTATTTTTGATATGCGAGTTGAAGATTTAGAAGATGAAACGAAAGAATCTGACATATTTTTAGTTAAATATTTAAAAGACAATTAAAAATGATAAAGGAGAATAATTAATCAATGAAGCTAACTTTCACAGTAGAATTATCTAATTATGATAATCCATCATCAATAGAAGATAAAATAGTTGAATCCGCAGCAAAACAAATGATCAATGAAGTAATGAATAATAGATATGAAAAATCAGGTAAAACATTTAGAGATAAATTAATAAATGAAGTTAAAGAAATGTTATTAGATGTTATGGATACAGATTTCAAAGAAGGAATTAAAAATAGTTTAGTAGAAGATTTAAGTAAGAAGTATGTAAAAACAAAACAATATCAGGAGGTTAAGAAAGAATTTAATATTTTATCTGATACAGAAATTAAGAATGGATTGAAAGATATTGTAGGTGAATTAGTAGGTTCTGAAATGAAGAAGAGATTTAAATAAAGGAGAATAATAATATGAAATATAAAGAATTAACTTTAAATCAAATTCAATCTCTATGGGATGAGCAAATGATTTATATGTGTATGAGAACACAAGATAATAAAATTGTAAATGAATTAGCAAAAGAAGTAAAAGAAAGAAGAGAAATGAATTTATTCTCCAAAATGCAAAGAGATGTAATACAATGTCATAGATAATAATATTGCATGAAAACGACATTTGGTTTTAAAAAGCAGGAGTTGATATTAACTTACATAATTATCTTCCGACGGATTATTATCTTGATTTTATCAACTCCTATGATAGTAAAATAACCAAAGATAGTGTAAAATATACATGTACTCATAAAATAAAACGGGAGGAGAAATAATATGAGTGAATGTCATAATTGTGATACATTACAAGAAAACTATAATAATTTACATTATAAATATAATAATCTTTTAGATAAATATTATGATTTAAATAGAAAAAATAATAAATTGATTCTTGAATTAGATTCTGCAAAATATAAAATTCATAATGAATTAGAACCAAGAATTAAAAGTGAACAAAAAAGTTATGATAGTTATGTTCTTAATGGTGGAGAAGATAAGTGCTATCAAAATGGTATGAGTGGAAATTGTGGATATAATTGTTCTATATTTGGTGAAAGGTTAGAATGTTTTGAGAATGTAAATACAGAAGAACAAATACTAGATATATACGAGAATTATATTGATACGGGATACATACTTGATTTAATTAAAGAATATGGGTTAGAAGTAAAAGCAAAAGAAATAGATAGGAATATATTAAGAAAACAAATGGGTGTACATCAAAGGGAAATAGATAAATTATATAAAAAATTATTGAGTATATAATAAAGGAGCAAAAGATTATGAACAAAGATATGTCACAATACAGAGCAAATAGAACATCTAGTAAAATAGTGCAAACATGGTTAAATAAATATAAACAACAAACATTAGAACATGTAATATTTAGGCATTATCGTTATGATTCATCAAATGAAGAATATGTTAATATAGTTAACAATAATCCTGAATGTGCTGAAATTGTTGCAGACACACTT
>Ga0209318_1001024_pt1 | contig 20524 bp, 38 predicted proteins | sample RifGroE1_FD_183999 | JGI IMG/M metagenome (GOLD analysis project Ga0209318, IMG submission 183999) | Groundwater microbial communities from Rifle, Colorado, USA - Groundwater E1 (SPAdes) (version 2) | ecosystem: Environmental > Aquatic > Deep subsurface > Groundwater | place: Rifle, Colorado...
CTGATCAGAACTTTACCGTTGCGTTCGGTGAGATATATTATCCGGGTTGGTGTTTCAAGTCGGAATAGGTCACCTTTGAGATGAGTGGGTTTTAGTTTTAATCGCATGTTTTAGACTCCGTTCTTTTTTTAAAATGTTATTTACATCCGGTATTCTCAAGTAATTCTATTTCTTCTTCTACCTGTGATAACATTTCCTTACTCATTTCTATTGATTTCTTTAAGTGTGTGGCTTCTAATTTGAGATTGGCTAACGTAGAGCCTGATAACATAGCATCTATCGTGTCTTGAACTAATTTTGATAGATCTATATTGTTTTTTTCAAGATATGCAAGTTTGTAGTCTTCGAGCTCTACTTCTACTGTTTCCATTTCCGAATGTGTCATGTTTAATCCTCTTTTTTTTGTATATATCAAATTGAATTAAGTATTACTAAATCAAGACCAGCAATTATCTGATTCCTGAGAATAACTCTTTTTTTAGTCAAGATTTTGCACAATCCACTTTGAAAACGCTAACGAGGTAATTTATTATATACAAAAAGCAATTTGATATATATGAATTAAACATCTCTCTATACTATACTACTACTATACTTTACTAATTAAATATATTATATATATACGATATTAAATTCGTTTTATATCTATATACAGACATTTCCGAGAGGTTTAAATCATATATGCGAAATTGAATTTCATATATATTCAATTCAATCTTAAGTAATTGTTAACCTTCTTTACGGGTACGCCTTCCTCAATCCAGACATTCCTTACATACTCTTTTGCTTCTTCAAATGTCTGGAATTTCCATGCGTCTCTTAGGTGTTCCATCCAATATCTGTTATATGTACTCTGGGTCTGCATTGATTTGATGCAGCCCTTTATGTATTCCAATCTTTTTTCTTCAAATTCACTCTTCTCTTTGTCTTCCCGTGCTTCAATCTCTGCTTTACCTTCAAGTTCTTTTAATTGCGTTTCCTGTTGATGCAGGATAATTTCATATCCAAGTATTGTAGCTCTGGTTTCATCTATTTCTTTTCTTAAACGTTCGATAGGCGAGCTTTTCGTTTTTCTTAAGGCTGCCACACTTTCCCTGAAAAACTCAGATGATTCAATTCCTTGATCCCTCAGAAACTCAAAATCATCATTTTCAGCAGTAATGCAAGTTGTCCTTTTATCGTTGAATATCGGTTTTCGTCCCCGTTTAGCCATAGCAACACCTACACGGAGAACACATAAGCAAAAAACAGCCAAACAATACATTTAAATGTTTGAAGATATAATACTAATATGGCGTTCTTAATTGTTCGGCTTCGGGGGTGCTGGTAACATCCCTGATGCTTATTGTTCTCAAGCTGTTATTTCTTTTTCTGGAAAGTAATTAGGATATTTTTCCCTGAGTAAGTCCTCTAATACCTCGTACTCGAACTTTTCCCCGTCGGCTACTATCTTATTGAGTATTCTTTTAGTATCCTTTTTGATGTTAGCCTTTGTAAATTCGTTTGGCATTGTAGCCCTCCTTTAGAATTTGTACAATAATACAAATGTACTAATAGTATATATAACTTACTAACTGTGATAATGCGTAAAAAACAGGAGAATGAGAAATGAATTGGTTCTTTTAGTGTGTACACGTACACATCCTTATTAAAAAAAGAATTAAAGATTATTGAATAACACTCTTATCCTATGTACTCCAAGCTCAACCCTCAGATAGAAAAGAACACAAATCCATTCCACAAAGCCGGTATGAACCTTTTTTACTTTTGAAAAAAAGAGTCCTAGAAAGTAAGCATACAGAAAAAGGAATGGTGCACAGAGGAGGATTAATTTTAGAGTGATCATTTAACCTCACAATCCAAATGTACTCAAAGACTTACTCAATATAACAGAATTCGCTTTAGCGTGCCACCATTCGGAATTCGGGAATTCACTAACTCTAAAAGTTTTCAAAAGTTCACATTCTTCTATTCCTTTATAAAATGAGATCATATATCTATCATGTACTTTTGTGATTTCACAGAGATAGGACCCGTCTGCAAACTTGAATTCAGTATATCCGGCTGAGTCTGCTTTATCTTTTAATTTGAATAGTTCTTTTTCTGAATCAGTGTGTTCTCTTTCATCTGACATGTTTCTTAATCGCCTCTCTTATTTTTTCTTTTGCTTCGACTGCGGGAACTAAAGATAACATATGTTCTCCACGTACCCCCATTATTTTTCTCCCTTTATAGAAAGATGCAAAATCAGTTATGATAAGATCATTGTCTTTGATTTCTAAAATTTTTCCTAGTCTATATATTCCAAAACCTGCAATTCCATCATATCTAATCCCTATTTCGTCACCGACTTTTAAAGAGTGTTCCATGTTTCTTAAGCACATCTCTTATTGTCTCCATCCTTTTATTAAGTGCATGGGGAGTTTCTTTTCAGCATTACGTTTTTTATCCAATCCGTTTGTTTCAAGTTTCTTATTTGTATCTTTTAGTTCTTCTGAGAATCCTTCCATTTTCTTCATATCGCGTTCCATTAATACTTCAGTGCAGTATCTTAGAATGTCACCGCTTGTAAAACCATGCATTGCAAACAGATCTAAATATATCTTTACAGCATCCCCAAAAACATATTTCACTAGCTCACAGTCATCATAACGGTAGATTGTAGTCTGTGAGAGCTCTATTATTTCAGGATCATATTCACGTTTTTTAACTTCGCGTGCGGTTTGATATGCTTCAATGAGTTTAGTTACAGTTTCATGATTTTCATTTTCTGCATTTACAAGAGCCTCGTTAACTGCTTCACTGAATGATTTTAAAGCGTTCTGTATTGTAAGGAACGCGTTCTGAAGCGCTTGTATTGATTCGGGAGAGATTAAGTTTTCAACGTCGCCGTGTGCTCTTCTTTCTTCAAAGTGGACATCCTCACATGTTCCAATCTGTACATCATCAAAGACGACTTTAGTTTCATCTGGCATATTCCCTCACATACAATAATTCTCTCGTTTCCCCTCCCATTTTTCCCCAAGAAGTCCACACAATTCATCCAGTGTGTTATATATCGATTCGCATAAATACCAGTGATCCTCGGTGTCCCCTATTCCATATTTTAAAATAATTTCATCCGGGGTTAACTCGTGCTGTTTGTTTTCCAGGTCATCCAGGCACTGTTCATATGCTTTTATTCGTTCTCTGATTTTAATTTCATAATTTATTGGTTCATCTGCCATAGTTCTTAAGCACCTCTCTTATTTTTTCAAGCCACTCTTGATACAATGGCATCTCTCTTTCACGTCTTTGACTCATCTTTGATACCATATCCCACTCTGCCAGTCGGATTGATACCCCTCTATTACAGCCCCTTGGACTGCAAAACGGAACTTATGAAACGCTTTAAACTTCTTTTCTTTAAATGTTCTAAGATGTTTTATTCTTGCGCGTGTTGGCGGCAATAATTCAAGTTCTGCTATTTTGTTCAGATATCGTTTGTGCCTCGACTGAAGTCTATTCATACGAGTATTTAGCATGATTTCATCTGATATGCAGACATCACACTTCATTATTTTAGGATGAAACGGACCATGTATTATTCTCACGTTATACTTCCTGCATATATGATCAGGCTTGTCTTTCATTCTGTTCTGTTCTGCTTCCGTGATACTAAGATGTTCACAATCATCAGGACATAACTTTGGAGGGTTGTCGAAAGTACCGAGCGTTTGTTTCTTTCGTTCTCGATCGGTTAGTTTTGGGAACATGCTTTTCACTCTCGATCAGGCACAGGCAACTCATACCATTTTGTATTCAGCACTACTACGCCGTGTGCTCGATAGATTTCATCAATTTCAGCTTCTCCTCGGTAGGTTGTTGCCACGACTTCAAGGTTAGGATCATACTCTTTTAGATTCTCGATTAGTTCTTTTACGTTCATGTTTTATCCTCCAAATTAATACCAAGGCTCAAATCTTTTTTCAAATGCACTGTAACTTAAACCAAGCCATCCAGGCGGCTCTATATTGAGCCTGCTTACCTTTGACACGCTGCACATTTTCTATACCGATACACTACCCATCCCTTATCATAAATCGGCTTGCACCGACTTCTCAGGATACAGAGTTTGCATATTTCTCTCATTATATCCACGCTTCCCCGTTCCAATTTTTATTATAAATCACATGCATTGTGTATCTTAACCATATACAATCAATAGATTCATTTTCAATTTCTTTATATCTGAGACCATATGTATAACTAGATCCATAACGCACTCTAAACCAATCTTGAAAAAAGACCAAAACGTCATAATCTTTTACTGTATCGTCGGATTTGAGCCAATGTTGTTTAATTATAGATTGAAGCTGTTTCTGTGATGGAACCGGTCTCAATCTATCAATACATTCTTGTTCTGTTTCAAGAAAGATCCTGTCTACCCATGCGACTTTTACCAACCCGTGACATATACCCTCCATAAGGATGACTTCGCCTCTTGATAAAGAATCTAAGCAGAGTGCTTTATCTCCTATGTGCCATTGCCAGTCTTTGAAGAAGTCTCCCGGTAAGGCTAGAACCATTTTTTTGTAAAGATCGTCAGTCATATTTCCTCCTTCTCTTTATGATACCTTAACATTCCCGTGAGTCCGACATAAAAATCAACTTTTCCACATTTCAGGCAGTAAGAGATTCCATTCTTGCTCTTGCTCCAATTATGGCAAGCTCGAAACGGGGGATGGCATAACAGAGGCTTTTTTTGTGTTCTTAAGCGGAGTACTTCTTTCTCGTCTTCCGGGTACATGAGAAAATGTATTTTTTCTAATGTTGGATTTGGATTAGGCATGGATACCTCATATAAAATTCAACATCTCAAATGTGTATCCTTTCCCGGTGAAATACCCGAGAAAGAAAGTTATTCAGAGAATTACTCTCCGAATAATGCATGATATATATCCTTAATCAATCCCCATCTTTCCTTATTATCCATTTTTTTCAGGTCATTTTTTGTATATTCAATTTTAATTATGGTTTCGTCTTCTTCCAGTTCATCTTCCTGTTTTACTTCTTCTTCGATTTCTTCTTCGATTGTCTCTCTTTCAGATGTATCTTCAATTATTTTCTCTTCTTCGACTGGTTCTTTTCCGCGATAACTCTCATATAGCTCATAATTTACGCCACACATGCTTTTTACTATCTCCCCGTTTTCATCATAATAGATGCTTCCGTATCCTTTTTGTGATTCAGGATCTGTATAATAAAAACTGATCACGTTTTTTGATTTGTTTCCGTCTTCATATGTCCAGAGATCCCATTTCCATGTAGGGTGTTCTTCTTCTGAGTGAGCCGAGGCGGATGCTGTGAAATCATACATGAATGAAATACTTTCTGTGAAATCGGTCAGTTCTCCTTTTGTGGGCAGGTCTTTGTTTGCTGTTTCTGCTGATGCCGCTGAGCATACAAAAAATGAGAGAATGAGTACAGTTATGATATGTTTCAGGTTCATTTTTTTAATCCTCTTCTTCTCTATTTTCTTCAATTTCTGCTAATACCTTTTCAACTTCTTTATCTGTCATAATTCCGACAAGTGCTTCACATAATTCTAAATCGCTTGTGTTATCTCGTTCCCATATGACATTCACAATATCAACGATGTCGTAATTTTCCTCTAATAGTTCATTTATAAGATCTTCACGTTTAGTCATTGTTTTCACTCCATTTTCAAATAGGCCATTCTATACAGATTCCCGCATCTAACTCTGTCTCTGAAATGTATACTTCGCGTTTTTCGTCTATGTACCCATCACATACAGCATCAGCTCTATAATTTTCACTTCTAAACGATACCGGGAAAGTGTCCAATTTACAATTTTGTGGGATTTCAGTGTACCATGTATTATCCAACGGTACAAACGCACCAAGTGCGTCCTCATCAAAATCAAATTGTGTCTCCTTCGCGGATTTCATTTCGGCAGGAGTCATTTCTTGAACCAGTTTAAGTTTTTTGTATCTGTCGGTCATGATTTCTTCCTCCTAATAACCTCAATAACTTCTTTTGTGGTATCAAAATCTTTCAAAAAATTAACACCTAAAGCTAACCTCCCTTTATGAATTTCATCCGGTTTCAATTCTCTGTCAATTTTTAGATGATTTACAATCTCACCTGAGTTAAAAATCAATTTAGGCATTGTGTATTGATATGCAATGTAACTATTTAAAGCTTCCCACTTCATTTATATAAAAGTGGGAAAAAGAGTTATATATTTTGGAAACGTTTAACACTTATGCACATTAAGAAAATACTTTTAATCTTGTTACTTTTATATTATTCAGTTTCACTCGCACAAGCGGGCACGACATTAAGTCCTGATTCCGGGCACTCTAACCAAAAACAAATTAATGATGCTTTAAAAGATGGAAACGTTTACTTAGAGCCTGGCGTCTATGAAGTCGATGCACCCATCTATTTGAAATCTGATAGAGTCCTGAGCGGTGATCCAGGCGCAATAATAAGAGTATGGCCCGGCTCTTCACAATGGTTCACAGGTTCCACGGGAGTAATAACCGGCAGTGGAGTCAGTAATATTGAGATTTCAGGATTTCAGATTGATGGAAATATCGGAAATCTCCCTCAGAAATATCATCAATCGAGATCGGATACCGCTCATGACTGTGAGAAACTTATTCAGATTTATGGATCATCAAATAATTTTGTTGAGAATATCGAAATATGCGATATGAAATTCTATAACTCATTCTCTGATGCTGTTTATGTGAGATTTGCAGATGGTGTATCCTGTCATGATAATGTAATTTCCAATTGTCAACATGAAGGGATTTATTATTCAGTTGTCAAGAACGGACTCATTCAAAATAATAAAATTGCCGGTATTACATCCGATTGTGCTCGCTTGGATAACTGCCAAGACTGCCTAATCGAGAATAACCTATTCTACTCATACGAAGGTGACAGTTACGGGTTTTACAAAAATGGTCATAGCGGTTTACAGATCGGAGATGCAGGAGCTTCAAAAGGTTATAACGGTGTGAAATCCAAGTGGCACACTTCAAACATTGAAGTTCGGTTTAATACGTTCGCTGATCCTGGGCTTAGGGCGATCTGGCTTGATGCAGCAGGGCAGAAGCCATCGGATAACATTTATATTCATGACAATGAATTTTTGGATGCCGCGCCTGTTGAGATTGACGGGGAGCCTGTTTCGTGGGATAATCAGCCGAGTATTGAGGATAGCGAGGAAGTGTTTGATTCGATATTTGATTTTTTAAACGTCGATGCATATACACAGGTCGGAGCCAATACCACCGTCGTTCTCCCGGAGCACATGGATGAAAGCTCTCTAAAGGCACATGGGACAATTACCTATTACACGTTAGGGAACAATACAACAACAATAATTTACATCCCTAAAACAGCTTTAAACGGTGTTTCTGAGGTAGTGTATGACATCAATGGAGAACGTGAAACCCATACTCTCATGATCGGAGAAAAAACCATACATGGAATAGTATTTACTGAAACTTCGATATGGGATGGAGAATTTATTCATATTGGAGATTCATTACATGTCCCTGGTAATGTTTCAGCAGACCAGATTAAAATAACCTGCGTTACTCCAACCGGAAAGTTCACGCCGTCGATGAGTGTTTCTTCAGAGACGTTTAAGCCTAACAAGTTTCATCCGGCAGCAATACTAATTGTAATTTCTTTTATAATTGCATACTTGTTTTTCAGGCTGTCAGTGAAACATTTAGCCTGAACAATCTTATTTTTTTTATATTAGAATGTTTACAAAATTGCGATGTGTTTATATACTTTGTAAACATTTATACTGAATACTTAGTAAAACCGAGGGATAAAATGAGAACTCTGAAAACTATAGGATCTATACTGATTCTGTTTATGGTACTGAGCTTAACGGTTTCTCCGGCATTCGGGGCCGTTACAATAAAAGATAAAGATGGGAACGTCGTCACCGATAGAGTTGATTCTGATAAAGATGTAACTGATAAAATAATCTCGGATGATGAGTTTTTAGGATTTGAGAGAAAGCACAATGTTGATCCATTCGAGGACATCAGCGTACAAAATGCAATAGATCTGGCTGCATCCATCCCGGTGTGGGGGCTGGCCGTCATTGTGATCCTTATATTAGGGGTGGCTGTTGTTTTCACGTATATCTCTGTAGTCGTCTGGAATACCTTGAAAGGAGGCAAAGCCGCTCATGGAGACAACCCTGTTAAAGCAGCACAGGCAATAAAAGATTCAAAGGGAATAACGAGGGCATATACTTCTCAGATAGTCGAGGGGGTTCTCTGCGTAGCAGGAGTCATTTTCCTGGTTGCACTGTTTAGATAACGCGAGGGTAAACGATGAAAGTAATTACACTCCTTATCCTTTTTATTCTTTTAATGATGCCATTTACAGCTATGGCAGGCACTGGAAGCGTGCGGGTTATCCACATCAACGATGACGGATCTAAAACGGATGTGACAGATGAAAACCATGAAAAAGGGGATTCAAAGGATGAGGACGGGGGATCATCACAAAAAAATACACAGGATACCATTAAAGTTGATCCTACAGAAGATAGAAACAACAGTATAAAGGCACTTCAGACGGCAATGGAAAAATCCTATATGGGGTACACAAATACCATGATTGACGATTTGTTTGAAGGGTCTGTTTCTATTTATGCTACTGATATCGAAACCGATACAAACGGTGTAGTTTCTTATACGGCCACCGCTAAAGAACTCAACCCGTTTAAACATCCAATTGTTGTTCCAGCATTATTAATTTCTGGTGTTTTTTTGTTACTTTCAACAATTATAGTTATTCTTGGTTCAATGTTATTAGCCGGATTTCAAGAACATAAACCTGAAGTATATGGAGATTGGAAAAGAAGTGCAAGCGGGGCATATGCACCTTATAATCCTAATAGAGTTCATACAACTTGTATGTGGGCTATAACAAGACCTGCAAAAGCCATTGTTGCATTTGTATTAATCATTTTACTCAGGAATTATCTAATTACTTCTATGCTGCAAACCTCGTCCGGGGTGCTTAGTTCTGCTACTGATAATATATTTATCCGGGCAATTACCGGAATTGCAATGTTTCTCAGCGCATTTCAAACCCAAGTCGGGGAGTACGGGGTTTATGCATTTGGGGCATTAATTTTTGTAATGTATATTATAACTGATTTTGTAGTCCTGTTTAATGCTCCCGACACTGCAAAAAACATTGAATTAGTTGCATGGGGGGCGTTTGGAGTATTCTGTTTATGTGATTTAATTAGGATTTGCTGTACATCATTTGGAGTAATTACAAGTCAATGGTTAGGATCTCAGATATATGTCACAGTTGGAATAGTGTTTGGTGCGATTCTTAACATTGTCTTTGTGACAGTTCTTCTTGTATATGCAGTATTAAAAGGTAAAAAAGTTGCAGGTGTTTGATTATGAGTGAAACTAATCCAGCAAAGTACGAGCCGAATATTCTCGTTGATATCGTGGACCCGAACAAAGATGGTCATTCAGCCACTTGGAATCTTGTTTTTTACGGGCTCCTATTCTTTGAAGTACTGAGCGTGTTTGGTTTTGCGTGGTCGGCGTTACATACTATCTCATTTCCAGCAAACTATGAAAATGATCCTGCATACATTGAAAATGGTATCACAATAGGCTTTCTTTTGAGTAGTATAGTCTGGAAGAACGTTTTGAAAAGTATTGTCATTATAATTTTCATGGTTCTGGTTCCTGCTGTTTGGTACACGCACGCAGGAAATCAGCAGAAACTCGATTACAATATTGCTCATTTCCGCTTTAAAATGAGAATATTAAAAGGGAAAGAAAGTTTTTCAAAGTATGGAACCGGAGTCGAACCAAATGTATTTAAGAGAATATTATTCAAATTTCTGAGAATCATATTTAAAAGATTCCACTTTTTCGCGAATCCGAGAGATGTAATTATAGCATTCACTGGGATTACCCACTTTGATAGAGAAACTGGGATGACTACTGAAAAAATCAATAAAGATACTGAGTTTTATGAGCACCCATATCAGGGAGATCACGGTTTTAACCTGCTGGCAGTACCTCAGTTTTCAGATACAGATGAAGTAATAATTGCTAATTTTCTAGAAGCAGTAGCAACCCTTCCAGCAGATCATTTGGTGAGTACCACAATGGCATCCGGGCACAATATCAGCTATATCATGGACGATGTGGAAGAACAGCTTAAACTTCCGAATCTTAGCCCGATTCGAGAACAGGCACTTTGGAGCATATACAACCAATTTAAAGACAGAGTAGGCATGGAAGAGCCTCTTTTTATTATTCATATTGGACTACCCCCCGCAGTGCATGAATATGAACACGTTGAAAACATGAGAAAGGTAAGAGATGAATTTGAACTTACACTTAATGAAATTGGAATTGAAACCGTATTGATAAAAGACCCTGAAGACCTCGCGTATATCATTAATGGACTGTTTACAGGAGATCTTGCCGTCGGGAGGAATATAAATGAATATTAAGACCATGTGGAGCAACAGGAAGGTTCAGAAGAGTACGGAATCCATAATTACAGATCAGTCTTATGCCCTTCTACAGCAGGAAATAGCTTTTCAATCTTGTATTAATGATCTTAAGCCCGTGACAGACGGGCCGGATAATGGGTATTACACACAGATCAATAAATACACAATTGCTCAGGGAATGCTTGTAGGTAGGCAGGACAAACTTAACCCTATGGAAAAGGGATTTGATAAACATTACAGAATTGATACTATCACAAAAATACTAACAATCGCAAAACAGGAAGGAGTACCTGTTCTTATTGGTCACAAATTCATTACGATGAGAAGAGAACTTGAAGCGCAGAAATTAAAAGCTATTCATAGAAACATCTCAACTGTCAAAGTGCAGGTCCATAACGGAGATGCCACGTCTTCTAACATCATGTACAATAATGTCGCCGAGAGAGATGTGACGCGACATACCACCGTAGTTTTTGATGGCGATGATCACTATTCCTGGTATGCAATGCCTATTGTAATTACTGGGCCAAACAAACAGAAAGTAGATACGGCAGTTTCGAGGATAAGAGCAGGACTCTTGAGGGGAGGAATTAGATGTGAAATCCCTCAGTTTGCACAACAGGATATTCTTAAAGCTGTCATTCCTTCCAATCAGATAAGTGCTAACTTCTTGCAGCCCGTTAACAATTATACTATAATGTCCATGTTCCCAATCAGAAACCAGGACGCTGGATTCGCACAGGAAGGACCTATCTTCTGCACAAACGCCGAGACATTAATACCTATAAAAGTATGTCCAAACCAGAGAAACCCGGAAGGATCAATTATAATAGGTCCTCCGGGGTCTGGCAAAACAACAATGTTCCTTAACATCATATCTCATGCTCTCGCGCTTGGATACCATGTAAAATTAATTGAGCCGAAAAATGAAGATAATGACGGAACAGACTATATTAATTTCTGCATGGAATACGGAGGAGGGATATCAATATGGGGCTCAAATGGTGTAAACCCTGACCCTCTTATTATATTCTACGATAAAACCTACATGGGTACAAGTCCGGCTTCCTACAGAAAAGCTAAAGACGATTGGTTTGAGGTCGTGCAGGGTATCTTTAGTGCATGGGTCGGTGGGCTTAATGAAAGGCAGTCTGGGCTTCTCACCGGACTTCTGATTGACATTTATAAAAAGTGTGGTGTTATAGACGAAGACGGCAACCCTATCAATACGGAATTGTGGGATATTCCCGGAGCTATCCCTTGGTATTCAGTTCATGAATTTAGAGAATACTGGAAGGAACAGTATAACAACAAAGCATCTGAAACTTATTATCACGATCCATCCCTTGATATGCTCATAATGAACACCATGAACGCAGAGAAGGGCGGGACTCTTTGGTGGTGGGCAAGTAGCCACGAGCATATGAGTTTAGGAGAAAACCTTCAGCTATTTGATATTAGCCAGCTCCCTGACAGGCTCAGAAGTGCTGTAAGCATTCAGATCATGGGGGCGTGTAACTCGCTATACTTCCCTAAACCTGCAAACGGGCAGCCGAGAGTGAAAACATTCTTAATTTTCGATGAAGTAAGGAACCTGTCACAAACAAAAGAACTCATCCCGTACATGGAAAGAAGCTTGACAGAAGGCAGGGCTCCGGGTATTACTCCTTTATTTGGAATGCAGAACCCTCTAACAAATGTTCAGTTTATGGATACACTCCGTGCAAACTGTAAAAATTTGTTCATCCTTGATAACCTCGATGATATGAACATAGATATTTACATGGAAGTATTAAAAATCCCTGAAAAATACAGACTTGGACTTATGAAGAAAGGGTCTGGACATGGACACTATATCAGAAATAGAATTGCTACAAAGTTCATAGTTGAACTTGATGAAATGCCTAGAAAAGCAGCCTTTGAAAGTACAAGAGGGCTGGAACCAGTAGAACAAAAAGTAGCAACTGCGTCTGGTTTTGAAATCATAAAACCCGTAAGAGAAATTTACATAAAAGAGGAAATATTTATTGATAGCTGGATAAGTGGAGAACCAAGAAAGACTTATCCAGGGTTTACAGAGTACAGAGTTCAGGACCCGTTCGCATCTGGCAGAATTTTTGTAAAGATCCGGACAGATAGGCTCAAATTCATCGACGGGCTGAATGTTGACGGAACCGAAAAACAGGATAAAGTAGGTGTTGAAGGCTACAAACATTATGCAGCCGTCTGTATAATAGCAGGTTGGATGAGAATTCACGGTTTTGAAGACGTTGAGATCCATCACACCGATAACGCAGACATCACTTGGAAAGGGGGCTGTCTTGAGTTTGAAGGGTCCACAAATCACATAATTGAGAAGTGGAATGATAAATTAAAAGCTGCGCGGGCTGCTGGTTATAAGCATATTATCTTTACAGGGACCGGGGCAACCTGCGGAGAAATGACTTCATCGCCTGAGTGCATGTTATCAGGTAAAAACGAAGATGGAGAGTATTATTATGTATTCCCCCAGGGCTATAAATTGCTTGGAAAACTTGAGCAGATCCGGGACGAGATGCAGGCAGAAAAACAAAACCAACCAAATGAAAATCTAGCAGGTTTTCAGCAGCTTTCCGTTGAAATGGAGGCTTAATATTGCTTCCTTTTTTTTACATAGTGAAAACAAAAAGCAGCAAAACGGGCAGATTTGAACGTGCTTTTAAGCTAAACAGAGGAATGTCCGGCATCGGATGCGAGTCGCTACTTCCCTTCATGAAGCTATTTTTTCAGAATGCGTTCCTAACATCCTGCGGAATCGGAACTATATCTAAAAAAATAACTTCCTTCCGGTCAGTCAACTTCGTTGAGACATCTTTCAGATGTTACAAATCCAAGGGATTTCATGGAAAATAAGAACCTGAGTACAAAAACTGGAGCGTTCATAAAAAATAAGGCTGGAAGTACAAAGTAAACCCGAAATAAGAACGAATGTAGTAATCTTTTAAATATAATGTTTACAATCAGTATATCTGTAAATTTTTGAGGACCGATGGACACTAAAGACAAAGAATCCGAAAATGATGGGGATGAACAGCTTTTTTTGTCCCATCTCTCGAAAAAGAATAAAAAACTAATCGAAGAATATATTAAAAAAACGTTAGGTAATGCTGAATCTGGTTATCTACTCGATAAAAGCCAATGGGTTGAAAGATCTGCACATACTGTTCCAGAAAGCAGGGTTATCAGTGTCCGGTTTCCTAAAGATGTGCCAGTGGGAACAGAGGTAAGGATTTTCACAAAGAGGTATTGATATGGATATCGCGGCAACTGTAAAGAATTTAACACCGTTTGAGCAATTATGTGTTGCTCTGATAACTATTCTGATAGGGGTTTCTGGGTACAGCCTCTCAAATTCTACACCATCGCAATCTATTTTAGAGTCACCTGAGTTTGTCAACTTTGATCCGTTTTCGGATCGGGCTTTAGCTGTTGATGATATGATGCAGGGTGTTATTGCTGATCCAACTGAATATAATCTTAGGATTGCAAAAAATAAATTATTGATAACGCATTGGAATTGGTCTGAAAGAGAAGTAGGCGATAATAAGGAAGAGTTCCAGGAATATCTTTTGGCGTGTGTTCAGGTTATTGATGAAATGCAGGACGGTAAAACAGCAGATACTTCGGATATGAATATGAAGTATGATAAACTTGTGAATAATTAATTTAACTTCTTTTTTTTAAAACCGTTTTTTACTTACTTTTTTTCACTTTCTATACATATATTTCAATCTAATTTTTTCCTTGTGGAGTTCCTCAGAAAAAACAGTTATGGTTGCCGCAATCGCGAACGCAATTATTATAATCATGATAACCGGATGATTAATCATGAATGTATCAGTTAGTTTATCGAACTGTATTAAATATTCAATCATTTTCCCCTCTTACAATCTCAACTGTCACATTTTCAACACATTCCAAGCCAATATAAACAGCTATGGCATCAAGAATTAAGAGTATTATGCCCATCTCATTAACCGGGAGCACACCGAGCAGCATAAATAAACACAGTGAAACAACAATTGTTGCAAAACCGGCAGTCCATAAAACAAAGATGATCATCCTGACAGATGTTAAAATGTTCATTTTTTCCTCACAATTTTAATCTCCATTAACAAATTTTTTTGTAGTAAAATACATTACACGCAGAAATAACAAAATCCAAACTGCATAGATTACAACCCAAAATCCACTCACTGATACGGAGAATGTCTCAGATATCCTTTTGATAAGATGATACGAAAAAACCCCGAATACTGAAATAAAATACATTTCGAATAACCATCTAAAGTAATGTCTTTTTTTATATCCGATGTGCACGTTACCGATTTCACGAAAATTTACGAGTATGTATCCCGCGAATATGGCGCTTAATATTAAAAATCCTATATCTGGTTGGATTGGTTTTAAGAATATTAATTTTATGAGTAACAGTAATGGACTCATTATTAGTATCCCAAATGCAAATATATATTTTAATTTCATTTCTCCCTCCTGATAATCCATCCTAAAAACGCAATTCCCAGGAAAATGGTGATCCATGTTAGAGCTTTTATGTATTTTAGAGGTTTCATTTGTTACGTTTCTCCTTTAGTTCTTTCACACGCGATTTTAGTTTTATTCTGTAAGTCATTTTCTCACCTTTACAAAAATACATTTTGTCCCTTTCGAGATAGTTCTTCCTACACTGTTTTCTCTCGCCGATTCTTTGAGGGAGTTTGATTTTTTAAGGAGGATTAAGTTAATGTCTTGCGTTGTTGATCACTCCTTTATTCATCTAAAAATTATTTTTTGACAGTGTACCATTCAGTTTCAACCAGTTCTTTGGACAGGGAAATCCAACCCTCTATCAATAATCTTCCACAAAACACCTCAAATGTTTCTTTTTCAATGCCATGATTCACTAATTTTTCATACATATCATATAATTGTTCCATGCTACGTTCTGGAATTTCAAAAACGCCTGATACCATGTTCTTGTATCTCCTCCGGGCTTATGCCCTTTCTATACTATTACTAGGCATACAAAGTATTTAAATGTTTAGTGTTGCTTTATTTTAGCTATATTTATAATAAACCAATAGTAAACTATAAATAAAATAAGTGTGTATAGACTCTCATGGTAAAAATGATTTCAGTTAGTGATGAACTCAAGATAGAGTTAGACACTCAGAAAAAGGACGAAGGGCACACATCTTATGATTCGTTGATTCGTGCTTATAAATACGAAGCGAGAACTTACAAGATTGAGAATGAACTCTTAAGAAAGAAGCTTGAAGAATTTGAGAAGAAGGAGGAATAAAACAATGCGTTTTTCATACTATATAATAAAATGTGGCGTGTGCGGAAAATCATTTCCTTCGTCATCACCGAAAAGGAAATACTGCTCCGATGGTTGCAGAAACATGAGAGCAAAACAAAGGCGAGATTATAGGAATAAGTGTTTGAGGAGGGAATAATAACAATGTCAGATAAAAAAATATGTCCTGTGTACGCGGGTTTAGTAGCAATAACGATGCGCCATAGCTCACTTACCGATATGCAAAGAGCATCGCTATGTATTGAGAATCAGTGTGCATGGTGGAATGAAGAGAGAAAAGTATGTGGAGTGAAACAATGACCAAATCAAGAATAGTCCTGAAAAGAAACCTTCTAGAAACTACTCAAAAAGCAGTAAACCGGCTTGATTTGAATCCAGAAGAAGGACTTCTTCTATTAAATGAGTGTGTTGGGATTATTATGGAGATCTACACAAGTTTCGAGGGAGAATCTAAATGAAAGAACCAACAACCAACTATGACAAAGATTATAAATGTAAATTTTCAACGAATGTAAGCTATACTAAAATCAATTATGTATGTGCCTTTGCAAGTACTGTAAAATGCGAAGGACTTGATTATGACCGTTTTAAATGCCCGCATTGGGGGTTAATTTACCATGCAAATAAATTCATTGATTGAGAGGAGTGAGTAAAACAATGACTAAAAAAATAGAATTTGTTACATATACAACAACCGGAAGAATCTCTGCAATCGTTGAATTTGACGATGACGAAACAGAGGACGATATTAACGAACGGTTTTTAGAATGGGTATGTAATGAGAATAACGCAGGATGGGGAGAAGTGGAGGAATAAAAACAATGACAGGAGGAAACGAGAACACCTATAATCCAGAGTGTCCAGACTTTGACCATTATCTAGGATGTTGCAAGCTTGGCGATATGAAAGCGTGTAGAAAAGGGAACTGTCCGAAGGAGGATTGAAACAATGTGTATGGATGACGCAAAAATAAAAAAATACAGAGACTGGTTAAACGCACAGTCAGATGAACGTTTGAAATATGAAAAGGAAGCAATTGAAGCGCAAGACACCGAAAGGGAAATTAAAAATAATTCATATAAATGGGCTTATCAGTTTGCTCTGGATGAATTTGATAAAATAAGAGAGGAATAAAAATGAAACTAATCCTCTCGGAAAACCATGAACTCGTACTTTCAAAAGAACAATCCCGCGACTTCCAAGATGAAATGAGATTTGCGTGCAGAGAAGTTAGTGTATTTCCCGTTATGGAAGAAGTATTGAGATTGATGGAGGCTTAAAAATGTCATATACTGAAGAATACAACGCCCTTAGTACACTATTAGATATCGTAATGAGCGAACGAACTAAAAAACAATTTGAGGAATTCAAAGCAGGATGGGACGACAGTGACAAAGAAATAATAGATGTCGCGCTAAAAGCCGGCTGGATCGCAGCAACACTTGATTGTGGGTATGAATCATTACAAGATTTTTACGAAAAGAGAGAAAAGAAGGGCAGCCTGTAAGAAACTGCCCTTTTCCGGGGGAGTGTCGTTTTTTAAGGGAAAGAGGATTTTAGACCCATATAATATATTTAGTGCGTAGTATATATAAGTTAACATTTAGTAGTTTTCATATATGTCATTTGAGTATTCCGAGAATGAGTATCCTACTTCTTGATCTTTCGCGTGATTATACCCGTATTCAATAAGCGGAACTGTATGAATAAAGTAGCGAAGTACATCCATGCTATGGTCGTTCTGTTTTAATGGTTTATCCTCGCCTCTCTCGCCTGCTTTCGTGTCCCATACGTAACCACTGAATTCTCTTATACAGTTCGTGCAGGAAGGATCTATTTGAATCTTGTTTAATGAGAGCTCCGTGGAAACCTCTCTAATGCCGTCTAAGACGTTATTGTCTGCGTCTTGAATACAGAGTCCTCTTCTTGCTAGTTCGTTCTTAAAAGAGAGTGCTGACGGGTCTACGCCGATGAACATTACGTCCTCTGATCCGATGAAAGAAACCATATCAGAGGCATATTCACTATCTGTTTTTTGCTTGCCATGCTCTTTTGAGTCATAACAGTATTCCTTTTTTAGATAGCGTTTTCCTCCGAGGATACCCCACAGTTGGAATATACACTTATTGGAAGTGCCATAGTCAACGAAAACATACTTTTGAACAACGTTAATCCAGATATCAGGTGTTACTTCTGCGACGTGTCGCTCTTCCGAGAACATGTCGTATATTGCGCCCTCCGCAAGACACCATTCTCCATTTATGTATCTACGGTAGAAGATACCTGTATAGAACTTTTTAAGATTCTCAACGTAGTTAGGATCAAGATTAAGATTATTTTCAAGTCTGAAATGCCAGGATTTCAAGGATAATTCTTTTTCCCGGTCGAGAAACTTTGTTTTCAACCAGTGATATGGTCCTTCTGGATTCAAGGACCCGATGAACCGCGCGCCAGGCTCAGACAATCGAGAGATAAGCATCTGAAAGAATGATTCCGGCCAGGCTGCAACTTCGTCACCGTAAGCGAGATAGAGCGTTAAACCTTGGATCTTAGTGTAGGCCCGTTCATCGTTAGCGCCTGCTGTATAAAAGTGCCTGCCGAAGATTTCGCCTTCTCCAGTTCCTCGTCTAAATTTGAAATTTGAGGGCCCGTATATTTCCTCGATTGGTTGCAGGATATTTCTAAAAAGAGTTCGATCCGTTTTCCCGACAAAGAGAATATTGCCGTGAGGGCCGTTGACAATGAGATTGACGACTGCAATAATAGAGGCTATCGTTTTGCCGGACCGTACGGCACCCTCCAAAAGGTTGATTGTAGCCGTACAATTTGCCATTACGTCAATCTGTTTTTCAGAAAAGATTCCAGGCTTGAAGACCATCTTATTTCCCTATCATCTTTGCACTATTGAGGATAGCATCTGTAAGAGCTTTCATCTTGTCATCGTCTTCTTTAATGTCCTGCGGAATTATTTTTATAATGAAATCTAAATAATCAAGATACGTACTTCTGTCTTCAGAAATATAAGATTCTTTAATATCGAGTGCCATTAGAGCTTTTCTAACAATTCCCGCTCGGGTGGCATTTTCCAGGAGATAAGTTAGGCGGTCAACTTCTTTCAAAAAATCAGGGTATTGTTTCCAACTATATATAGTTCGATCTGATACTTTCAGTTCTGCGGCAACTTCATCAATTGTTTTAGTGCCTTCTGATAATAGTCTCGCGGCTCTGCGTTTTTGAGGATTCCAGTTAAAAACCTGAAGATTTACGCACGATGACTTTCTCTTTTTAGGTTTTTTCTGGTATGCCATGCTCTAACCTTGGTTTTAAAAAAAGTAATTAAATATAAAACGCGTTAACTGTATTTATTTTTTGTGTTAAGAGCAACACTCAGAAACCCCGTGTTCAGTCAACCTCACGGTAGTATATTTTCCAATCACCTCAGTACATACAAGACCATCGGATTCCATATTCCTGATATAGTTCCGTACTGTAGACCTAGGCTTCTCAAAATGAGATGAAATATGAGTTATGAAAGTTACCTGCTTTTTCTGAATATAACTCAAAATCTCAGGGATTAAGAGAGCACGTACCGGTTCCGGTTTAATTAATTGGAACCCACCTCTCGTTCTCTTTGTATCACTTAAAGTCTTCTGCACTGCATAGGAAGCCCCGCATTTCGCGCAGGTTCCATTTTTAGACTCTCTGCATACATAGAGAGTAGTATTGCATGTTGGACACCTCTTAGAGACTGTACCAAGCGGAGGATGAGTCTTTAGTGGGATGTAGATGTGGGTCTTTTTTACGGGATGATCCAGGATGTAAACAGCATGTTTCCGGGCTGCAATCTTTTTAAAATCCTTTTTGTATTTCTCTTTTGCTTTTTTTCTAGTGCATTCCATACAGTAGGGTGACGGTTTTCCGTTCCTAATTCCAAAGAGCTCTAAATCGAGGGTTTGTGTGCAGGATGGACACCGTTTTGCGTTCATTCTTCCACCACGAAGACTTTTTCAAATTGTGCCAGGATACACTTTAAGAGAGCCTGTTCTTTTCGTGTTACTTCCTGATCTTGGACGCTTTGCGAGATTTCCATTATTGAGTTTTTAGGGAAGAGTACTTTCTCTCGGAAGTCGATGCCGTCTTGGAGGAGTGTTCTAAATTTGGTTATATGTTCGTTTGACATGTTATAGCTCCGTTCTTTTTTATGAGGATTATTCCAATTCAACAAATTCTTTTATTATATAATCACATTTTTTATCAGGACAAGCCCATCCTTCTTTGAGGAAACCCCGTTTACCTGTTCGCAGTGGGCCCCTTGAATATACGGGAGTTAGGATTTTACCGCATTTTTGGCAGGTTGGTAGAGGTTTTGCTGTTGTTCCGTCAGGCTTTTTCTGTGCCTGACGTGGTTTTTTGGAAGGTAATTTCACCCATTCCTCTTTTTCTTCACTGTAGCTTCTCTTATCATTTGAAGCCACGTTGGGTACATCCTCGTTTCCCTCTCTCGTCTGTTGCTCTTCTTCTGCGTAAACTGCATCAAGATACTCGTCTCCAAATAATCTCCGTATAAGATAGGGATTTTCGACCACGTTACCACCATACTGGATAAAAATCTCTAAAG
>Ga0209318_1001027_pt1 | contig 20476 bp, 21 predicted proteins | sample RifGroE1_FD_183999 | JGI IMG/M metagenome (GOLD analysis project Ga0209318, IMG submission 183999) | Groundwater microbial communities from Rifle, Colorado, USA - Groundwater E1 (SPAdes) (version 2) | ecosystem: Environmental > Aquatic > Deep subsurface > Groundwater | place: Rifle, Colorado...
ATCCCGTTGTCCAGTGTTTTTGTTGCCACCAATACCTTTTTTTCAAATTTGCTATTATTGATGATTGATGATAACTCTTCACTCTTAGTACCTGATTTAATTATGGAACATATATCACTACCTAATTCTTTTTCAACTTTATCAGCATCATCAAAGTTACTTACAAATACCAGCCATTTATCATCAGTGGTATCATTTTTAATATTTGCTATAATATTTTTTATATTTCTAAAATATTTAGGATTAACATAACTATAGTCAGTTCCAGTGGTGTAGTCATGTACTTTTGGTTTTTTCCCCAGCAGTTTTTCTAGATAATTATTAATAGGTATTTTTATTTCATCCATTGTTGCAGATATAAATATTTTTGTTGTATATCTATGATAGGTTCTAATTAGTTCTTCAAGGGATATTCGACATTTATTATTGAACGATGAATCTGTAAATATAAAATGTGCCTCATCTAGAATAATACAACCAAAATTCCCTAAATCACTTTTTTGTTTAGTAAGGTTATAGTTTTGGTCTAATACTGAATCTTGAATAGCGTGATAACTTGTAATTATAATATTTGCTATTGTTGTGATTTTATCTAAATCTTCTAATGATTCTGGAACATCTAACCCATATTTAAGCAACAAATCTCTTTTTAGCTGTCTTTTTAGGTTCGTTCTATTACACACTAGGAGTATTTTCTCATAGTCTTCAATGTGGTCTACTAGAACATTTTTGATAAAGTGAGTTTTTCCTGTGCCTGTTTGAGCGTTTAGAAGAACGATTTCGCCCTTTCTCCATGTTTTATATGTATCACCTATTTCATCGGCCACCCACTTAAGATTCAATTTCAATATAATCTTCACCCTTTCTTTTGTATCACCATTTAACTACTCAAAGTTCTAATATCTTCTTTTAGACCTGCATCATTTCTAAATACGAAGATGGATCTTTCCTTATTAAATTTGTCTGGTTTCACATCAACAATCATATAGCCCTTTTGAAGTTTTAATAATTTTCTTGCTAATTGTGCTGTGAAAACTAATTTTACCTGTTCTTGTTGCTGCTGTTGCATAATTTTACTCCCTTCTAGCTGGCTCAACTACAATCTAATCTAAAACAAAGGGTAGCCATTTATGTTGCCCTGGCTACCCCCAAGGTGATAATTCTATATCTTATCTTTATTTATTGTAAAATGAGGTATCATAGGTTGTTGTATTTGGATATTTTTTTGTAAATTGGCTGTTGCCTTTTTGAATAAATCATCTGGTACTTTACCTTCAAACATTTTATCTATCAAATCTTGTGCCTTATTAGTGTTTTTATTTTCTAATTCATCAATAGACTCTTGGCTTACTCCGAAACTTTTTAATTGATTCACAGATAAATGATATTTTTTAATATCGGCTGGATCAATTAAAATCCAATCTTCAGCCAAAATATCCTCATGGTCAGGAACCCATTTTTCCGATGTGTTCTCAGGTGATTTTTCAGTAATTGCGTTAAATTGATTATTATTTAATTCAATTCTCTTATTGATCATTTTCCAATTGCTTCTAGATAATATTTTGTTGTCTTTCAGGTTTTTTAAAGCTTCTTCAAATGTTATTGTCATATAAATTTTCTCCTCACTTTTAATTAAATTTTTAGTTATCGAAATACTACATTTTGATATTGACAGTATCAATTCTATAATGCTAAAATAGTGTTGTCATATTCACTACATAATCAATTAAGTAAATAACTATCACCTCCTATGGTATATAAAGAATAAGTGTAACCAAAAAAAGCATGGTTATGCTTGTCTTGTTATTGTATACCTTTAAGGTGTGATTTGCAAATTTTAAATGTCTCATTTATCCAAAATAGCTTATCCATTCTCATTAGTGCTAAGATTAACTATTAATATCGACATATTACACAATATTTTTAGAAAGGTGCGCTGAAATCGGCTCACCTTTTTTTATTTCCCAACATTAATTAGCTAACTTTTACTTGCATATATTTATCCAAGATACCATAAATATCTAATATAAAAATTAATTAAAGGGGTGGTTAAAAATAACTATTTTTTCACTCTTAAAAGAAACTTGGTGGTATGGTACTGCAACAATATTTTCTATACCTATGGGTTTAGTCCTCGACTCATTTTTAAAAATCATAGCAACTGACCGTGTTACTTATTATTTTAGAATTATTTGGTGTTTATTTTTTATTGGAACGATGGTTTACGCTATTATTAATATATTCTCATTGCGATATACCTAATTCATGTGCTATATCTTTTTGTTGTTTTTTCAGTACGAAATTATTTCGTTCTGATTTTCTATCTCCACCATTTTTGATTCCATAAATTTTCAAGTATTAGATCATAAGTTAAGAAAAACTATAAAAACTAATAAACATAATAAATATAAGTATTTCTAGGCACTTTCTATTTTGTCCGAATTTCCCCAATTCAAAATAGTTTTAAGTGAGTCCTTTGGAAAAGACCCACTTAATCTATTAGCCAACCTTAACCTTCTTCTCTAAGAACTCCATCATACAGGTGTCGCATATTCTAATATCCACATAGTTTCCATCTACCTTAGATCCGTAACCAGCGAATTGTGAAACAAACCATATTTGCTCACCTTGAATATCATTAAAATCAATTTCTTTACCGCAACTATAACATTTATCATAGCTGATGAAGTGCTGGTTATCTTCAATGTAACCTAAATCATCAGGTATATCTTCTATCTGCATCGAAGGGAATTGAATTAAATCACCCATAGCTATGCAGCCACCTCCGTTGGTAAAATCCTACTTACAATAGTTTCTCCTATTGGTATATCAGAGCAAGATATTAATTCTATTGAGAAAAATTTATTAAAGCCAAATTTATCACTTATGCTCTGCAAATAATTTAAACGAAATTCGGCTCTTTCAGGGTTGGTATAGAATATAAGTCCATTGGTTATACCCGTATGATAGAGATAATACCACTCATTATCTATTAAAGTTAAAGTCATCCTACCTGAAACAAAATTATTTTCTTGATCTTTTATTACCAATGCTTTATCCATAATAATTCCTCCTATTTATTAATGTTGAAGGGATAAATGGTAACTTGGGCAAAACCTTCAACATTTAATTATTTGATTAACTATGCTACTTTAAATTCTATTTTTATTTCTTCAATAATACGTTTACCCATGGGGATACTGTTAATATCAACTTCGGAAAGTGTGAAAGTCTTATTCATGCCATGTTTATCAGATATACTTTGAAATTTAGCAAGATCGTTATGTGCAACATTTACATTACCATAAGTTGTAAAACCTGTCGTCCTACCATCGAATGAACAATATATAACTCCATCAAAATCACCCATAAATCCCCAAACATAATTGCCTTTTTCATCCTTGATAACTAGCCTCATTCTAATGTTTTTCATAATATAACCCTCCGCATGTATAATTTTCATTGCATATAATTTCTATATGTAACATACCACATCATATTCATATATGTCAAGCAATATATTTATTAATTTATGTAGTATTACAAATTTAACAAAAAAAATATCCGATACATTTCTGCATCAGATATACATACTTCTGAGTTCTTCAATTATAGAATCTTTAAGAGGAATTTCAAAGTCCGTTAAAAGTGAGATCAAAACATTCATAGAGCCTTTAAAACCTTCATTATTATTTGGATTATAATTTTTAACTTTATTCTCATACTCAGAAATGAAGAAGTTATATGTTTCAATTTTTACTTTATCATCTATCATCATAAATGCTCTAATGTCACTTTCTTCAATCCAGTAACTCTTCCACTCTTTATATACTTTGATTTTACCTTCCCTGGCATATCTCCGAACCTGCTCATCACTCTTCTTCAATACTTTAGATGCTTCAGGAATAGAATAGAATCTATGATACTTCATCTTACCTTCTAATTCTTCTTTATTGATATTAATAATATTACTCTTCATTATGAAATCATCTTCCTTTCACCGTATTTTTGTTTTATAAAAATAACAATACATGAATTATTAATTTTTGTCAACATGTATTATGATTAATATATAAACTATTATTATAACTTAACCAGTGAAAGTATGTCAATGAATTTTTGGTTAATATTTACCAATAAAAAAACTAGTCTATATTATTAAATAGACTAGTTTTAATTATGAATACTTATTAAGCTAATATCATTTCTCGTTCTAATTTCAATTGCTCAATTTCAGTTTTAATGTGCTGCCTCCGCATAGTATCGGCAGTAAAGTATTCTTTAGCAAGTTTAGTATGTTTTAAAGTTATATCCATCAACTTACTGGCAATTACTTCATCCTGCATCAAGAGAAATAATTTTTTAGTCATTATATCAACCCATAGCATTGTTGGAATTTACCGTTTAAAACAAATCCCAATCTGTCATTCTGAATAATATATTTTACTTTTTCTTTATATACTTCAGTAGCAAGCTGATTTAATAATTCAATCCGTTCATCATTAACATCAATCTCATTCTGTAGAGACTTAGTAATTTGCTTCTTCAGTTCCGTAAAACATAAATCAGCTAATGTTTCATCATTGAATAGTGTTAATGCTTCTCTAACAGCCTGTGAAGAGTTAATTATAGGCATTGTATCATCCTCCTATATGTCTAAATTGTTAAGCGGATTATGCTTATCATTTAGGGATCTGAGAGCAGAACCAAACAAACCATAATAACGATTCACCATTGTTAAACTTTCATGGCCAAGAATATTTTTAAGTGTTAGCACGTCACAGCCTGACTTTATCATCTGGCAACAGAAATAGTGCCTAAATGTATGGGCTGATAATCTAACATCTTTGAACTGCATCTGTTCTTTCAAGCGTTTAAATACACACTTTAGGCTATTGGGGGTTAACTGCTTATTATCCCGGTCTACAAAAACATAAGTTAATTCTTTATTACTGAAATATTGCTCACAAAATACCTTATACTCAGCAAATTCTTTCTTCAGTTTGTCAGTCATAGGAATGCTTCTTTGCTTCCTCTTTTTACCGACAACTGTAATAGAATAGTTTATTATGTCAATGTCTTTCCATCGTAAGTTACACAACTCTCCCAGTCGACAGCCTGTACCGATCAAAGTGTAAATAACAGTATAGTCTCTATACGCCCAAAAAGTTTTATCTTTCTGTTTCTGACGTATAAAGTGGTTTAACATTTGCTTAATCTGTTTTTCTGAAAATACATCAATCTGAATATCTTCTATAAGATACTTCATAACTTTAGAAGGATTACTCTTATCTGTGTAAAGATCAATAGACTGAAGATAATTGAAAAATGTTTTTAGATTTCTAAGTTTATGATTCGTTGATGTAGGGTTATTGTTTCTATCATTCCTACAATACATTAGATAAGATTTAACAACAGCAGAAGATATATTTTCAGTATTAAGAATTTCCTGTTCCGCACAAAAATTATAGAATTCTTGAAGTGTGAAATTATATCCCTCAATCGTTTTGGGAGTGACGTTCTTATATTTCTTCTCGTCTAAAAATGATTTTATGGCAAATTTTAGTAAAATAAAAAACCACCTCCGTATTGTTATTTAACAATAAGAAAGTGGTTTAGATAGTCAAAAAAGTGTCTTAAGTAGACTACTTTATATAAAAACACTCCGAAGCGTTGATATATATGGTGAGCGGAATCGAACCGCTGACCTCTTGAATGCCATTCAAGCGCTCTCCCAACTGAGCTACACCCCCATTTGAATCAACGCTTCAACACTGTCTGACCACTTTCTTTTTGTTGTAAGCAAGATTCATTATAAAGTTTGTCCAGCTAATAGTCAAGTGGTTTTGTAAAAACAATAGAATTATTTTTAGAACATAAAATTATTTGTAAATATTAACTTTTAAAAAACAATTCTATTATTTTCGACAATACATACATTTAAACATACAAAACAACGTAAAGGAGGTATGAAAAATAAGCAGATTTAATTTTCATCTTAGTGAAGAGCATGACAGTTATTTGATTGACTTTATTCAAAGTCATAAGAACCAGAGTAGAATAATTCGTGACCTACTCAGAGCAGGATATACCATACTTCAAGAAAAAAGTATTCCAAATGATACGCCAAAAGTTAAGCAAAAAGAACATATAAAAGATACGCCAAAAGATATGAAAAAAGAAACTACACTAGAAACAAAAAAACCTCCCAATGAGAAAATCTCATGGAAGATACCTAAGAATTAATTTATTTTATTTATTTTTATTCCATTAATTACAATTAAATATTGGTATCTTTCTGCTTACCTACCGCATATATTTTATTTATAAAATAACATTAGAATTTTTCTACCCAAGCAGGATAATCAGCATCCTGTTTTTTTTATGTCTAATAAACACCAAAAATTCTAGCTACTGTGTCTACCAAAGCTATTCCGATTAAAAATAATGGCATATTAATTACCTCCTGTTGTTTTACTGTTAATAATATTTTGCTCCGTACCGATTGAAATTATTCAAAAGGAAGGTGTAAATATATGGGTTTTTTAAATCATGTTTTTAATTATGCTGAATTAATTTGTTTGTGTTTAATGGGGTTTTTCGTGTATAAAAAAATAAAAAATAGATAGGAGTGATACAATGAAAAAAATTTTAACTTCTACTATTTTTATTACATCTATATTTATATTTCCTTCAATTGGTATTTGCTACAATAATGAATTAAGTACAGCTTTTAATTCTGGTATTATGCCTATACTAATTGATATTGGAAAAGTGATCTTCTCTTGTAGTGTGGTGTATGGTGCTTACTATATTATGAGAAAGCAATTTGTTATTGGAATAGACAGTATAAAATGGGCTGCTATCGGTTATATAGCTTTGAGACTTACTCAAGGATTCACTAATTTAGTTGATAGTATCGCCAACGGATTGAAATTTTAGGAAGTGATAATATGACACTTGAGAAAATTAGTGACTATCTTTCTGGTAAAATTTATGATTTAATACTACCTAAATTTTCAATGTCTTTCCCTGTTATTTTTGATATTGGTTGTTGTGTTTGCGTTTGTGTTTTAGTATTTTCTTGCTATATGATAATTATGAACAAGAAGAAATATGTAAATAATCTCTACTATTCATTTATGTTCTATACAATTTTACGTTTAATGTCTGTCATATTTACTACTCCAAAAGTATAGGAGGTGATTGTATTATACACCTACCTTTTTTTAAAATAGAATTAGACAACTATTCACATATTCAAATTATACCAGACATATCAGTTGAAAATGGATTGAAGAATATTAAATTAATTCAGTCCATTTATTCTACTATTTATAAATCATTGTTTGAAAGAATTAAGTATGCTAATAGAAAAATCATCTATACGAAAAAGCAATATGTTTCTTATTATATAGTATTCACCCAAGATAAAATTTCTTTTCACCTGTGCCTACCTTCATTAACACAAGATTTTATTACTAATAGATATATACAAACATTTCCAAACATAACAATATTATCTTCTAATAATCCTTTAGATATGTTAAATTTAAATAGGACAACGCAATTTAACCTTATCCAAAAAGAAGAAAATTTTAAAAGTATTAATGTCGATTTGAGAAGTGAAAATCCCATTCCTGCATTATTATCTATTTCAAAAGACATAAAAGATGATGACATTGTTATATTTGAAATTATTTTATCTCCTACAGATGAATTCACAAAGGAGTCTCTTGAAAATCAGAAACTAAAATATGTTAATAATAAGAATAAATTTCCTGATAAAACTATTGCCGATAAAATATTCAGTATCATACCAATAACTTTAGATGTAATATTTGCTATCTTTGATGTTTTATTTTCTATGAAAGTAGATGATAGTATATCAAAGATAAAACATACTTTTTCCAGCCATACGAACCAAAAAATAAATTATGATTTATTTAATGGGATGATTAGAGTATTTGTTCAATCGGATGATTTAGTTAAGAAAGAGCAAATAGGTAAATCAATTGAAGTTTGTCTTAGAGATATTTCAGGTGATAACGAATTAATTATAGGCAAAAAACTACAACCAAAGAATACTAAGATAAAATATAGCTATGTCAAAAATATATATTCAGCTAAAGAGATTGCTGTATTGATGCAATTGCCTACTAAGTATTATCAGCAGGAGTATTCAATAATAGAATCAATTGATACAAAAGAAATGAACCTACCCAAAGAATTATTTATGGATGGTATCCCAATTGGTGAAGTAAAGTATAAAGGTGTCGTGAAAACTGCTTCTTGGAATATCAAAGATAAAGATGTTAACTCTTTGCCAATTTCAATTTTTGGGATGCAAGGATCAGGTAAAACTGAATATCTTACTAACTATGCTGTGAGTGCCATAGAGAATAATCAATCATTGTTTGTGCTTGACGGTATTAAAAATTGTGAAATGTCTGAAAATATTATCAAGTATCTACCAAAAGATTTTGATAAAATAGTTATATTGGATTTTTCGGATACAGAAAATATATACTGTCTTAGCTGGAATGAGATTAGGAATGTTAAAATAAATGAAAAAAATAAGTTATATATTTCTAATCAACTTACTCAGCAATTAATATTATTTTTAGATTCTCTAGTTGATAACAATGTGATGATGTTAAGCCCCAGGATGAAGCGTTATTTAACTAGTGCTGGATTATTAGTTTTTAGCATACCTGATACTACCATACTTGATGTAATGAATTGCTTAATTGATATTGATATAAGGCATAAATTTATTAAACAATCAAAACTTAATGCTAACAATAAAATAATTCAAGATTTAAATATGCTTGATAAAAAAGGTGATACAAATATTTCAGATGTAAAAGGTATCATTGATCGGCTGGATCTACTATTGGGTGATTATCTACTATCAAATTTATTTTCTATTTCAAATAATAAAATTGACTTTAAATATTTCTTTGAGAATGGCTATGCTGTGTTTTGTAAGATGCCACAATCAAAAATGAATGATAAGACCATCGACAGCATTATGACATTTCTTATCTCAAAAATATGGTTATCTCATTTAGTCAAAGATAACAGCAACACTTTAACCAATGTTATAATTGATGAAATTCACAGGTATCCGACAGCTAGAAAGATGCTAGATAATATTCGAGAAATGAGAAAGTATGGATTAAAATATATTTTTTCTGCTCATAAGCCCAGTGATTTTAAGGATTTACTCAGTACACTTAAATCTTCTGGATCAAGTTATATGCTGTTCAATACTTCAAAAGAAAACCTTAAACACTTTGAAGAAGAACTACAGCCCTTCAATATTGAAGAATGTCTGAATACTAAGAAATACCATGCTAAGGTAATATGTAACTATGATAAACAATATTGTGTTTTTGATTCTTTAATAATCCCACCAATTTCCTTTAAAAATAAAGCTACAGATAGAAGTTATATTGAAAAAAAATGTCAAAAAGAATATGGTGTAAAAATAACTTCTACCTGATAGTTTATTTTCTTTTTAATTGTAATACTTCAATCTCTCCTAGTTTAAATTATTAATTGCAATTACAGCAGTTGTTCCTATAGTTGCTGAAGTTAACGCTAATTTAATTATAAATTTTGGGTATTCTCCTAACAATTTATTATTACTTTTGTTATTACATTTACTTTGTTCAATTAAATGATCCAGCAATTTTTCTTCATGTTCTCTTTTTTTAATTGAATCATCTTTTATCAATTTTTCTATTCCATCAAACCTTGTATTAACTACAGCTTCAAATTTGGCTTGATTTATAATGATTTCTGTTTGATGTTTCTCGATAGATTCTATTCTCATATCTTGTTTATCTATCCTTTTGTTTACATCTTCAAGTTTTTCTTTTACATCTTCTAAATCAAGTGCCATATGACCACCCACTTTCATAAATATATGGTTGACATTAGCACACTATTATGTTATTGTAATTTTACTTAGATCGTTTATGTACCCATAAACTTTCTATGAGGTTGAGGAGGTGTGCATCTTCTCAACCTCTTGTTAATTACTTTACTAATTAACTAACATCCTTTACCTTTAGCTTTTGCAACTACTTTTTTGATAACTGCTTTAACCTTTGCTCCACCAGTTTTCTTTGCCATATATAATCACCTCACCTTTATATAATTTAGGAGTTGATACTGTGAAATTAAAAAATTTTGAAAGAAAAGTAAAACTAAGACGAGCATATTACTATACTTCTGTGGCCTTATGCTGTTTCTTTCCATTCGTATTTTTTACTATCCCAAAAATAAGATTAGACTGGTTCATTTATTCAATTCTAGTTACTCTTTTAGGCTGTGTAATGTTTTACTTTTTACCTAGTATAAAATGTATAAATTATACTGAGTACGAAAAAGAAAATTTCTACAACAAAGATTTACATTAGATTTACTTCCAATTATTTAATCTTTTCATAGCACGAATAGAAATATCATTTCGTTTATTATTTAGCACATCCATTCTTTTCCTCTTTATATCAGGGTTTATAGACTTATTTTCTTGGGTAGTTTTAATCTGTTTATTAATTTCTGCAATTAAACCTGTTTGGCTATTTATATATGCTAATTTACCGTTACCTTTAAATGGCTCTCTATTTAACTTTGCTGAATTCTTTTCTTCTGTAAGAGAAGTTTTCAAATCATATAAATCTTGCATACTCTGTCCTGTTGATGCTTCGTTAACTGTAAAAGCATTGATTATAGGAAGTTCTGATAATTTCTTAGATGGTTTATTCTTTGCATCTACCATACCAGTAGTTTGCAATACTTTATCAATAACATCTGTACCTAACTTACCTAGTCCTGCCGTATAGCCTGTAATAGTGTTATCCATAATACGAGGTGAACCAAAATTCTTTAATGCAGGAATATTATTTGTAATAGGTCTTACAATATCTGCTAATTTCTTTGCTGTTTCAGAAGTATTGATATCATATTGATCTTTCTTCATTAAATTAGCTTCACGTTGAGGTATAATTTGTCCTTGCCTAAAGAAAGAGTAATTAGTCATTCCCTCTATGATAGGTGTTAAGCCTGAGATCATCATAGGAGGAATCAATTGCATGATACTATCACTACCAAAATTCTTAAAAGCATCAGGTTTATTATTAAAATATTCATTTAAAAATCTTTCAGGTAAATTAGCAAATGGAATACCTATGTCAAAGGGTTTGGGTATTCTAACAATTGTATCAGTCCCTGGTACTGGCACTAACCAGAATGTTGACTTTAACCATGCTGGTGCATCATCAATTATTTTCTTCTGTTGTTCATTAGCTAATATTTTCTGTGCAAGAAATACTCCAACTGTCATAGTGGTTAATGCTTTTGTTGCTTTACCATAAGATGAACCATATAATTCTTTCCCTGTTGTTTTTATTTTATTAATTTTACCATTAGCATTTTTAACTTCATTATAAATAAATCTTCCATCTTCACTAAAAGTTCTATATGTTCTTGATGCACCTTGAATTCCAGCATTAATAAAAGAAACAATTTTATTAACTTCTTTAATTACATTACCTGCTCTACCAAAGTCCATTAAATCTCTACTTCTATATGCTGCCTCCATGTCCGAAATTCCTAGTCTCTTAGCTGCTCCATATTCACCAATCTTAGTAGATAATTCACATATTTCCGAATAATTTCTAAGTTTTTGCAAAACATTAATATTTAACTCTTTGAAAGGAAACTTTAACCAATCCCACTTATTATCACTATTAGCCAAATCTTTAATCCTTGCATCAAAATTATACCCTGTCATTTCTCTTATTGCTTCGTTTTGTAAATCTCTATCATAACTAATGATACTTCCATATCCACCATTGTTATCTAAGAATTTATCATAATATCCCTTTGCTTGATAAACATTAAAATTAATTTTAGAATTATAGAGTTTATTTTTCAATGATTTAGGTACATAGAAAGTAAGGAAATCAGGAATATAATCTCCAGCCTTTGTATCTTTACCTTTTCCAACTGCTTCTGATAAACCTCTAAACCAGTCACTCCAAAATCTATATCCTGATTTTGAAAATGTATATGCAGCAAAATGATCTCTCCAAGGGTTACGAATTATAAAAGCTGGATTAACTGTTGCTCCCGTTCTTAATATTGATGCCATTTTAGCTAAGCCACTCATTAAAGTATTTGATTGTTCTGCATCTAAATTCTTTAACATTTTATATAATTCATCTGATACACTTACATATTGCTTTTCAATTACTAATCTAGGCTTACCAGAAGAATTAAAAACTAATTTACCGCTATTATCATATTGTTTTACTTCTTTATAATAAAATAACGTATTGGGAAAATCACCTTGTTTATTTTTTGGAACTTTTTTTACCAATCCTAAATCTTCTAAAAATCCTAAATTGTTATCAAAATAACTCATAACTTTATTTTTTTCTGAAGAATTTAATATTTTATAGGTATTTTTAATAATATTTTCTATAGGGTTAATAACTTTTCTTTTAGACCCTTTTAACTGGTAGATTGGTTTACCAATGTTTGCAATAGCATCAGATTCTATATTATGTGTTAAGTTATCTATTCCTGAAGCACTCTCTCCGTCGAGCATGTCTCTAAAAAGCGGTGTGTAATTTGGATATTTTGTCATTAATAAATTTCTTGTTTCATCTGTTATCATTTTGTTTTTAACTAAAACATCTAATAAAGATTGATTATAGTCCATTAATCTTTGATGTGCTAAGTCCATTTCAGGTGACTTATATTTTGTTATAATACTGTTAGCTTCTGCATCTGTAAAACCAGATTTAATTAATTTTCCATTTTTATCTAGTGTTTTATTAACGTCAAGTGCATGTTTTGCAAGTGCGTATTGAGATAAATCTTCAGTGGTATATCCTGCTTTTTCAACCTCTTGTATTATTGGTTTTAAATTATTTTCTATAAAATTATTAATTTTTTCAGGTACACCTGAAAACAATCTTAATTGTTTATAAAAACTTTTATCTGCTGAATGTAAACCATCTTTGCCAATATCATTTAAATAATCTGTTAAATAACCTGGAATTGATTTACCTTGTTTATTTAATATATCAATATTTTGTCTTGCTCCATCAATAATTGAATGTTCTAATTGTTCTGCAGGTCTAAATCTATCAACAAAACCAGTAAGAATATTATTTCCCCACTCACCCCAAGTTGTTTTCTCTGGTGTCTTTTCCCATGAAATCTTTTGATTAAAACTTTCAGGTGAATCTAAAGGAATTGAATCTGGTGCAGGAGGTTTTTTTAATGAACTAAATTCTTTTATTCCTGTTCCTAACGCTCCTAAACCTCCAAAAAGTGCCGCATTTCTTAAAACTGATTTTGTTATATCCTCACCATCTTCACCATTTAAACCTGCTTCAATTCCTCCGTATGCTCCCCCGGCGATAGCATCCTTTAATGCTGATTGGCCTACCTTACCAGCGAAAGTTGTTGCTGGTGTCATTCCTGCTTTAACTAATAAACCTCCTGCTCCGGCTCCTAATGTTTCAATCGGAAGTAAACTACCCGTCAAATTTCCTGCTACTTCAGCAGTATTACCAAGAAAACTTTGTGGTGCAAATTTTTCATTTCTCTTTTGTGTCATACCATCTACACCTAATTTTGAATCTAACCAATTAGTTATATTATCCCATTGTCCAAAAGTAACTCCCTGTGCTAATCCATGTTGGAAATTTTCAGGTAAATTTAAAATATCTTTTCCTACATTTTTAACTTCATTCCATACATCTTGTCCAGTCACTTTTGTTAAATCTATAGGGTCAGTACCCCAGGGTAAAAATCCCCCAACCGACTTATCAAATTTTTGATAACCTGTTAATTCTTTTTTCTTTGCTGTATTGGGAGTAGTATTCACTTCTTTACCAACATCAGAAAACCAGTTTTCATTACTAGTATCATTTGTACTAGTAGTATCTATATTCCCAATGTCAGAAAACCAATTATTATTATTGCTTGTATTGGCAGTATTGTTACTACCAATATCGGAAAACCAATTATCTGCCAATTATTTCACCTCTTTATTCTGATTGATAAACATTTTCATCAATATACTTTAGTATTTTACCGACATCTACACCTTTACTTTTAAGGAATGCAGCATTAGCCTGAATATTTTGTTTAATCTCTTCAGGTGATTTACCACCTTGTTGCAATTCATTTATTTTTGAATATGCTTGTGCTTCAGCTTGATTCCTTGCTACAGTTAATTGAGTAGATTTAGGTGCAACATTAGTATTATAACTATCATAAATAGGTTTTAATGATGCAGTAGTACCAGTAAAGAAATCACTAGGAGAAATACCTTTGCTTTGTAAGAACATATTTACAGCGTCGGCAGGGTTTACACCATTAGCTTTAGCCTCTGCTATAAACTGTGGGTCTGCTAAAGCACTCTTAATAGCATAATAAGCAGGATATTCTAATGCTCCACCTTCCCTATTTGGATTCATATTTTCATTATATCGTTGATTAATTTTATTAAAATAATTTGCCGTTGCTTTATTCGCTCTTTCTCCTGCTGTCATATTTGCTCCACTTGCTCCAGTCGCTCTAGTTGTATCATTTTGAAGTTGTCCCATTTGATATTGTTTTTCCCAAGTAGGAGATCCATCAGGAAGATTACCAGTTAAACCAATCATTTTAACCATCTGTTCATAATCTCTTTGTTTTTGCTGATTAGCTAATTCTTGTTCTTTCATTGTTCTTTCCCAAGTAGGTTGACCATTATAATTACCTGTTAAATTAGCTTCTTGAAGCAATCTCTGATATGTTGGATTACCGTTGTATTCACCTGTCATTCCAGCTTCAGCAATTTTATTTTGCAAATCTTGTTGATCATTTTGCCTGTTCTGCTGTCCTTGCTGATTTAACATTTGTGCCAAATTCATCATTTTAGCTTGGTCTTGACTATATAATTTATCCGCATAATCCATTTGCTTTTGTTGTTGGTCTGCTTGCAATTGAGCATATAAATTAGCCATATTTTCAATTGATGTAGCAGTATTATTTCCTATGTTAGTAAGCTGTCTTGCCTTTTCAGTTTCAAGTGAATTTCTCATAGGTTGAAATTTATCATGTGTAGCTTGTCTTAAATATTCTGATACTGCACTATTATCAAGATTCCTTTGACCAATAGAACCAGTAGTATCAGATTGAGCCTGATTTCTATTGATATTCAAATTGTTTAAAGCATCTGAATATGCTGATTGTGCTTGATTACGTTGATCATTTGCAGCATTTTGAAGTTGTTTCATTTTAATATCCAATTCTGATAGTTTTGGTGCTAAACCAATATTAGCATAATTTTGTGCTTGAGTATTATATTTGGCCATAGTATTTTGACTCCACGGCTGTAACGCATTTGAACCAATTAAATTTCCTAAATGTAAAAAATCACCATATGCTCTATCGTTTTCAGGATTAATCCAAAAATCTTTATTTTCTTGTAGATTGATTCCATTGCCTACATCAATACTTCTATTTCCAAATTGGTCTCTTTGTGCGTTCCAGTTTACAGTTCCTAAATTTCCAAGCAAGGAACGTACTGGAGCCATTTTTGAAAAGTCTATTGCCAATATATATACACCTCCAGTTTTATTTATTTTTAAACTATATTACTTCAACGTGATAAAATGAAATGGCAACGCATTGAACAATTGTCATTGTAGGATTAGCAATACTTTCTGCAACACCTCTATCAGGAGCAATACCTTGTGGTCTAACATTACCATAAATATCAGGAGAATATCCTTCAATTATCATGCCACTATCAATACCAGGACTTCCTTCGGCAAGTAAGTATTCTCTACCTTCTATATTAGAAAATTGAGCACTATTATAAATATGATTTTGGACAGTAATATTGTCTATTGTATAACCTTCTGCGGGGTAAATATAAGGACTAAAACAACTGTGTAGTAATGTTTCTCCGACCCAAAATCCGGCATTAGCAATACAATTATAAAATGTTCCTGTAATACAATCACAACTACCATAAAAAGTACAGTTTACTGCTATAAGGGAACACCAAGTAGAAATCCCAAAATTACCCCCTAAAGCAAAATTGGTTAAATATAAATCACATGTTTCAAGGGGATTTTCCATATACTGAGTTTCAGCAATAATAGCAATTGAACCGGTCATTATATTTTTCAAGCGTACAATTGAATGTGTAGCTTCACCGAAATAGAAATAAATTTCACCAACATTTATTGCATCTTTAGGTACTCCAAATATAATACCAGAACTATCTCCCTCTATACTTAAATCATTATAAACTCTATAATCATTATAAACTGTTTCATAATATATTCCAGGTGCAATCCAAATTTTATTACCAAAACTTCCTTCATTTGTGGCAATATTAATAGCATGAGTTATTGTTTGAAATGCTTGATTAACTGATAATCCATTATTACTATCACTACCATCTGTACTTACATAATATATTAATCCCATTTATACTTTACTTACTTTACCTGAACATTCTGCCAACATATAAATTTTAGCATTTGTAGGATTTAAAGTATTAGGTACAGGATAACAATTAATTTTTGAATTACATAATACTCCATTAAACTCTTCTTGTACAATTTCCCAAATAAATGATACTCCATTAGGAAAATCTGCTGGATTACCCTTGATTGAAAATTGTGGGAATATTTCATCTGTATATCCATTTGCTAAGACGAACTGAATTCCTAATTGATTGAACGATCCTTCGCCTTTCTCGATCCAATTTGTAAATTCAGGAATCAAAGGATTTTCTGGAGTAGTTATATCAATAGCATCTTCAGGTACAATTTTAAAACTTATATAAATAATTGTATCTGAACTACCATCTTTTGTAGCAGTAACAGTTATTTTCACATATCCTTCAGCCACACCAGTAACTACTCCGTTACTATCTACTGTAGCTTTTAAAATATCAAAAGATGTATATGTAAAAGTAACACCTTCAATTGAAGAAAAATTTAATGCCTTAGTATCTCCAATTTTAAGAGTATAGTAAACTTCTGGAGATATTTCAGTTGTTGTAGTAGTAATTTTTAGATTTTGAAAAGATTCCTCAATTTTTGAAACATTCGTATTGAATGCATTAACCAAACTTGTACTTGAATCTGAATTTGAAATTCTTCTCAGATAAGGTTTTTCAGCCATAATTAAATTCCCCCTATTTTAATTTTTTAGGTATAACCACAAATGTAATGTTAACTAATTTATCAATCTTTTGAGTGCTTGATATTGTAATAAGTATATTACTACCTTTACATCTTCTTATTTTAACTTTCTGTGCTTTTTGATGCTCTCCTGAAAAAGTTAATGAAAATGTATCTGTTTCAGGGTTTTCATCACCTTTAGCCTTGATGTTAAGAGTAAATTCTAACTCTGGTTCTGCTGTCACCCATATTGACTTCAACTTTGATTTATCTCGACCTAGTTGAAGTAAGTAAGAAAACTCTGTAGGTATATTTGTATTAACATTATCAGTATCTACATTAGAAAATTTTAAAAGTGAGTTATCACTACAAGCTACTAACATATATCCGGCATCTGTGAAGTTATCATGATGCTCACATACTGAAATGAAAACTTTGTCATAATAATCTATATACCATTGTTTTTCGTGAATATCGAAAATAAACACTTTTGTATTGCCTAAAGTAGTATTAGACATAAAAACATAAAACTTTCCATTTTGTCCATGAGTAAATATTTTAGTATATAATCTATCATTTAATTCTTCTTCAATTTTTTCACCAATTGATTGAATTTCACTACCAGCATACATATAAACTTTCTTTCTTCCATTTTCATTACCTAGATACATGACATAACTTCCTACTTTTGAAGCACAGTCTATGGCGTATACAGGGAAGTTACCTACTGTGTAAGGTGTAAATGAATTTTCATCTGAACCTTCAAGCCTATATGCCCCACGATTAGTTAATACTAATAAGTGTGTGTCAAAATTTACAAAATCTAATGCTGTCTCACCTTTGTTTGATGCATCAATTTGAAATGCTGGTGACCAGTAATCAATAGATTTATACTTATATTCTTCTCCGTCTACAGTTTCTTTAAAATATGAATTAAACTTCAATGTATTGGAAGGTGAATAGTTTGGAGATAACCCAAAAACAAAACCATGATGTGATACTACCTTTTCCATAGAAGGTACAATATGCCCTTCACCTTCTTCTTCATTATCAAGTATACCAAGCGTTGCTCCTGCAATATCAAATTGAAATGATTGACTACCATTTACTAAAACTAGAAAATTTCCATACTTATAACTACTCCAACTACATGATTTCAATGTATTTCCTGATAAATCTGATTTTAAATTTATCCAACTATCAGCATTATACAGCCACAAATTTGAGCCTTCTTGTACTAATAGTCTACTTGTCATTTGAGATATTCCACATGAATGAATTGATTTAATTGGTGAGGAAAAAGTTTTGTTTAGATTAAGAATTATATTCCCTGTTCGTGTAGTTAAAACTCCTTGAGTAGTCCTAAAATTTTTACCTGTCTGGATCTCAATTTGTTCTTTTACATTAAGATTGTTAATGCCAGTGAAAGCTGAAGCAGTTATATTTTTTTTCATACTATATCACCCTTATAGAGAAATTATTATAATTATCTAAATCATTTATTTGCTTTAATGCTTGTGCTTTTCTCATCTCAAATTCTTGCATTAATCTTTGTGAATCTTTACTATCTTCATCATCCCAAATTTTAAATCTTGAAGCTATAAATAATGGTACAACTTTTTGAAGCATCTTATGACAATCTATTTCTTGTGATAATGCTGTTTCAATTTCTTCTTCATCTGTTTCATCTTCAATTTCTATTTCAGTAGGAAGTTTAGCATAATATATATTATATGTGCCAATAGCATCTACTTTTATTTTTCCATTTCTAATTGTGTAGTTTACATATGATACATTTCCATTTGAATCTTCAAATTCATGAATTCTAATCATATTTACAGGTAAATCATACCATGTTTTTGTATCCGATATTACTAATTCAAAATTATCAAATACTCTTGCATCTTCACCTAATTCAGTCAAACATTCGTTTATCCAATCTATTGCATCTGGATAATCAATTTCATCACCTTCTGTATGACGATTAGCTAATTTAATAATTTGTAATCCTGTCAATTTCATACCTCCCTATTACAATTTATTTACAAAATAAAATAGACATTAGAAATAATGTCTATTAATTATAATTTTCATATTCAATTTATCTCATATACTTATTATATTCTTGTCTTTTTCTTTCAGAGGATAATTGTGCGTAAATCATAGTTGTGGAAATTCGTACGTGCCCTAAATCATTCATAACTATATCCATTGATGCACCTCTATCCAACATTGCCTGGGCATGGGAATGACGGTATCTGTGAGGATATACGTTAATATCCACCTCTGAATTCTTTGCAACATCTTTAATTATTTCTCTGATTCTAGCAATACTCATTCTTCTTATTGGATTTCTTACTGTTACAAATAATGCTTCACATGTATCTTTCCTAGTTTCTAAATACTTCTTTAAATATATTTGACATTTTGTAGTAAAATAAACTTCTCTTTGTTTATCACCTTTGCCGATAACTTTAATGCTTCTGTTTTGCCAATCTATATCATTTATATTTACATTATATACTTCTCCGATTCTACAGCCTGTACTAAAGAAAAACTCAATTAAAGATTTTTCTATTATTCTTGAGCATCCATCACGTAATAATTCTAACTCTTCTTCTGAAAAAGATTTTGGTATTCTAATACCTTGCCTTGGTTCTTTCAACTTAGAAGATATATTTTTATCAATAAAATCTTCCTCATGCAAGTATCTGAAGAACGATCTAATAAATCTTATCCTGTGGCCTAAACTTGCTGGCTTTAAATGTTCTTGTTGTATGAGATAATCTTTTAATTGAATATAATTTATCTCTGATACTTCTATATCACCTAAATATCTAATCAATAACTTAACCTGTAAAGAGTACGCATTTAATGTGTGAATTGAATAATTTAATAACTTTTTGTCTTTTTTATAATAGTTAAATGCTTCAGAAATTATCATATCATGATTTACCTCCAATGTAATTTTATTTTACAATGGTAAGTATATCATAACATGATATTTCTGTAAACACTTTTTATTCATATTGTAGTATGATAATTTTATGTAGTATGATTTCAATATGAATAATTATACAATATTCAGTTGTCATTTATACCGTACTTTATTTGACGGTATATGAAACTCTCGCACCTTCGTTAGTTGACTATTAAAACATTAATTTATTATTTTCCTTAAACTCAACTCCGTTTTCAATTTGCTTTGCTTTATAAATCCATAAGTCACCATAAGCATAAAGGAGATTCCACCATTT
>Ga0209318_1001031_pt1 | contig 20436 bp, 21 predicted proteins | sample RifGroE1_FD_183999 | JGI IMG/M metagenome (GOLD analysis project Ga0209318, IMG submission 183999) | Groundwater microbial communities from Rifle, Colorado, USA - Groundwater E1 (SPAdes) (version 2) | ecosystem: Environmental > Aquatic > Deep subsurface > Groundwater | place: Rifle, Colorado...
ATATGAACAGTTTAGCAAATAATATGAACGATGTCAAGTATTTTATGAACGATTTGGTGGAAAAATCGTAAAAAATACTAATTTTCAGTTTATTTTGGCTATTTTTTGCCTTTTTTGGCGGTCATTTGCTCATATAAGTCAAAGAGTGTGGCGAGACGGTCTTCATCGTTTGCAAAACCCTTCACCCGATATAGCTGGTCGACTACTATGTCGTTTCTGTTATGTACTTCACGCAAGTCAGACGGCATTTTGTCAGGATCATACATTTCGGCCAACGTTTGCTCGAAATGGGCGTCGCGAGCTAACAGGATCGCCCGCGCCGAAGCAGTCAGTTTGGCTTTTTGCGCTTCCGAAAGCGGAGGAACTGGGAAAGTGTTGTAACCAAGCGTGGACGAATACCTAATTCGCGTTTCCAACTGACCGCAAACCGTGCGGATCCAGACCATGTGCATTTTGGATTCCAAAAGTGCAAAGAGCCAGAGTTCGGCGTCGTAGATGGCTAAAGCGGCATTAGATATAACAGTATTTTCATCAAGATAACCGATTGGCACATACTCTCGTCTTTCCGACGACACGATTGGGAACAAAATGGCATTTGCTTTTTTGTAATTATTCCACGCAAATCGCCACGGGGTGGTAGCATTTTTTTGACTATCCTTACCCTTTCGACCACTTCGCCAATGCTGAACATTTTCGACTCGCTGTTTAATTAATGATATTTTTTGGGCTTCATCAAGGTCCTTATCCTCAATCCAAATACAATATTTTTTAGTGCCACGAATCAATTCTTGTGAACCAAAAAACTGCTTGATAAATTTCTCAGCATTTGAATCTGAATGAATTATTTCATCTTTTTCTTGCTCGCTAAGCGTTAAATATCCACCGTCTAAGGCAAAACTGCCATAATCAATTTTTGGAACACCTTGAGAAATTGCTTTTGATGATCGACGAACAATTACACTTGCACTAGTAGAAAGGTATGCATTGATATTGTCTACACTATTACGAACTCCATTAGAATAAAGATATTTCTGCTGCTTTGAGGGGTTTTGCAATGATATTATTACAACGGTAACACCTGCATTATCACGTGCGGAGTTTTGCCATTTAAATGAGAGATAGGCGAAGCCAATTTCTAGTTCGGCTAATACTGACGGCCACAAAATACCCACTTGCTCGCCCTGTGTAATAGAATTGGTGGACACAAAACAATACTTAGCATTTGTGCCACGAATATAGTCCGATGCTTTCAAGAACCAGATGGAAATATAATCTAAACTTTTGTAATTCTCCATCTTTCCGCATACTGAAAAAATATCGTCTTTTTGATTTTCATCTTGTTTACGACTGCCTTTATACGGCGGATTACCGATGAGATAGATTTCATCTGCACCATTATTTGCGCAAACTGTCTGCCAATCGATCTGGGCAGCGTTGCATTTAACTATGTTTTCATTCTTGATAAGGGGCAAATGTTGCAACTTCACCGCAAATTGTTTCTCAAATTCAGCATCCATCTGGTGCTTGGCAATATAAAGAGAAAGGATCGCCATCTCATGGGCAAAATCATCAATTTCAATACCATAAAAATTATTGAGTGGAATTTCGGAATCATGAACCACTGTGGCGGTTTCATTATTCTCCAGAACAAATAAAGCATCGTGTGTCTGTTTGATTTTGTTGCTTTTGCGAACTCTTTTAAGCTCATCGAGTCGACTAATAATAGCGCTTTCAAGTAGACGCAATTGTTTATAGGCAATAATCAAAAAATTTCCACTACCGCAAGCAGGATCAAAAACTTTAATATAACGGATTCTCACCAACAGATTCCTTAGTTCGCTTGGTGTGTTGTAAATTTCATCAAAACGTTCATGTAATTCGTCCAAGAAAAGCGGCTCGATCACTTTCATAATGTTCGGAACGCTGGTATAGTCCATGCCGTTATGATCGCGCTTTTCTGGGTCTACAATGCCTTGAAACATCGTGCCGAAGATGTCAGGATGAATTTCGCCCCAATTGGATTTGGTGCATTCGAGCAGTAAATGACGGGCCTGGGCGTTGAAATCAGGCACGGCAATGCTATGCTTGGCAGTGTTGAAAATCGTACCATTAACAAAAGGAAATTCAGAATATGGGGTGGAAAAAGCTGATTTATCTTCACTATCCAACGCCTTAAACAGATTTACAAAAAAAATATTCAGATCAGATCCATCGGTGTTCGTAATCAACTTAATAGCGTTTGAAAATTGGTTTTTTGCAAATAGGCCCGTATCTTCAGCAAAGAAACAAAATAGCAAGCGCGAGAAAAAAACATTGAGGTCGTGACGGAAAGCGCTTCCTTCCTTCGTGAATTTCGCGAGATTGACTTTTTCGATTTCAGAGTAGAGTTCATTCATTTTATCGGCAGCTCTGCGATCAGCTACTGCTTCGGTTTTATTGTCGGTCATTTCATCACCCGTCCAGCCATAAAAAAAAGCGATGTCCTTGTCGAGATCTGCTATTTTAATGGCCAAAGTGGTATTTTTCTTGGTGTCTTTGGCGCGGAGCTCCGTGAGATCAGTAGCTATAAGATAGCGCGGTCGATAGCGCCCAGTAAGCGGATCGTTTTCAATGGTTTCTATTTCGTGTTCAAGAATAGTATCTTTCGGAAAAACTTTGAAATAAACGACGTCTTTTTGAAGAATGGCATTGGGATCAGTGGCCTTATTAAGCGTGCCAGCTTTAAGCTGGGTGATAGCGGCAGCTGCGCGACCATAAGCCGCAAGCAGCTCATAGAGAAAATCAACGGTATACACAGAACGATTCGCAATACTTGCGATATTTTGTTCGACTTGCTGGTAAGTAATTTTCATAATACTATTTCCTGTTACGAAACATCAAAAACTGCTTATAGTCCTATCTTACGCCCCTTTTCCCCTTTACTCAAGAGTAAAAAATTATACTAATCCGCGAATTGCGAATAATACAAAAAATCCAAATCCAAGCCGGGATGCGATTATCTATTATCAAAATGCCTAATCCAAGCAAAAATACACATTATCGATTATAAATTATCGGTTATCAAAATCACTGAATTCAGGTTATTAGTTACCGGTTATCGGTTATCAAAAATCCCATATCCAAGATAGAAATCGTGTCATCTGTCATCTGTTATCGGTTATCAAAATCCCCTTATTTTAGCCGAAATCAACGGCTCAGTCCACCTGAGCCGTTGAGGATTTATTTTCGAGTCATGAAAAAAGCCCCGACTGGTTGCCGGGGCTTTCGCCTTGTTAGGCGCTATTTCAGCTTGTCTTTGCTTTTGGTGATCCTTTTCAGATCCTGGACGGCCTGCTTTGCTTTGGCGGATTTCTTCTTTGTCGGGATTGAATATTTCCTGATTTTGCCGTCTCCTTCCTGGGAATAGAATTCAAACCTCTCTTTCCAGTCAGGAAACATCTTCTTGATTTTGGTGATGACCGCGTGAGGGATGAAAAACCCATTCTTTTGGACATTGCCCCATTTGAAACCGGCTTCCTGCCCATCCGTGCCATAGAAGGTGTTGAGAAACTCCCCCAAAGACTGATAAGTGAAAGAACCTTTCGGAATAACGATATATTTCGTATCCTTGCTGCTCATCGCGCACCTCCCTTTCATGTGTGTATAGGACTATATCACCCCTTCGGAAAATTTTGCAAGTGAAGAATTCAAGTCATCCGTCACCAGTCATTGGTCATTAAAATCACTGAATCTAAGTTATCAGTTACCGGTTATCGGTTATCGAAAAAGTTAATTTTGGCCGGGTTCTTGGCTTGACATTTTTCTTAAATATGCCAGAATTCCCTACCAATCCCAAGCACTTATTCAGAGGAGGTTTTATGCACATTAAAAAAATTGACAGCATTCCGCAAATCAATGATTTTCCCAAGGGATACAAATTGATCGCCTTGGGAGAGTTCTGTGGGCATGAAAAAGATCTCTTTTTCGCCTTTATTGTCCCGGAAAATGTTCCAACGGAACCGGGAACGAAAATCCCTGACGTAAAGCATGCAGAAGGATATGATGACGATGAGCTGGAGATATTAGACACGAAAGTCGATGCGTTCAGAAAAGAGGATGGCGGATATAAATTCACTGTGAAAATAGGAGGGAGAGGCACGACTAATTTTATCATCAATCCTCCCGACGAAACAGAATCTTTTCATGAAGACTCCCTCGTTAAAATACACAGATTTCGTCGTCTCTAATGTTGGACAGTCAAGATAACCGCTCAATACCAAACACCCTCTCTAGATTTCCTAGGTGGGTGTTTTATTTTTTCGCCGACAACAGCGTCGTAACGAGGGCGGTCATTTGGCCTTTCTTGGCCGGCTGGCTCTCAGCGATGAGAAGCGTAAGCGCGGTGAGCGCGCTCGGGTTTATATTCACCGCCCCTTTTATTTTCGCTTTGCGCAAAAACCAGACGAACGCGAAAGCGCCGGACCGTTTGTTGCCGTCATTGAACGGATGGTTTTTCACCATAAAATAGAGCAGGTGCGCCGCCTTTTCTTCGGATGTAGGATATACTCCCTTGCCTCCGAACGATTGCATCACATTACCCACGATTCCCTCGACGCTCCCCTCCCTTTTTTCCTGGGCGAACAGTTCGGAAGCCTCCCCTTTCTCGATGAGCTCGCTTCGCAAGTCGGCTATGGCAGCTTTCAATTCTTCCCCTGTCAGCTTCACGGCTTTTCCGGTCTTCCCCATGGGCTTCAATTCTTCTTTATCATAGGCGTCCAGGGTCATCCAGGTACTGGAAAATTCCTTGATGAGTTCCAAGATAAGCTTGGGGTCGAGCGTGACATGCTCCGGCAGAAGATTCTGGATGCTGGCGACCGCCCTCATGAATTCGTCGTAGTTTTGGGCGATTTGTTTGCGGTTTATGGTGTAGCCTTTGGTGATATGCTCCCTCAAGGTCTTGGTCGCCCAAATCCTGAACTGAGTCGCTTGCTTCGAGTTAACTCGATAACCGATAGATATAATTGCATCAAGATCATAGAACTGGGTTTTGTACACTTTTCCGTCATTGGCAGTATGTTCCAAAATGGAACTAACTGAATTTTTGTCCAATTCTCCGCTTTTAAAGATATTCTGCAAATGTTTGGTTATTGCAGGACGCTTCGTGCCAAAGAGAATCGAGATTTGCTCTTGGGTCAGCCAAACGGTTTCTTTTTTCAAATGCACCTCTAATTCTGGACCCTTATCGGTCCTATAAATCAGAATTTCCCCGCCATTTTCGATTTTTTCCCTTTTTTTCTTTTTCATATTTTTTTAAAAAGTTCTTATAGTGATATAGTATCACTAATTCACTTTTCATTCAAGGGACGAGACCAAGATTATCAATAACCGGTCATTATTTGTCAAAAGATAACAAAAACGGACATAAACTACCATACTACGAATAATGGTAATTTATGTCCGTTTTCCGAAGGCTTGTTTTTCAGGCTTCGCATCTTTCCAAAAATTCCTTCTGGGCGGAGCGCTTTTTCAAGATGCCCATCTTGGCGACTTCGGCGGAGCTTTTTTGGGAAAGTTTTTGCAGGGCTTTGTCGAACTCGTGCACCTGGGGATTGACTTCCAAGGCGATATAGTTGATGCCCAAAAGCTTGATTCCTCCGAGGGTCCTGACGCGGGAAAGGGCGACATAGCCCATGCCGAACTCGAACGATTTGCTAAGGTCCATCTCCACCGCGTCTAGCGTCATGCCTTGGCTTTTGTGGACCGTGATCGCCCAAGCGAGGCGGAGCGGAACCTGGCTGATGGAAACCAAAGTTTTCTCGTTTTCCTCGATCGACCATTTCTCAGGAGTCGCGACGATCGTTTTTCCCGAAACCGTTTCGACGATCGGCATCCCGCTTCCGTTGAATCCTGCGATCTTGCCCAGCGTGCCGTTGACGTAGCCCTGTTCGAAATTGTTCTTCACGAACATCACCACCGCGCCCTTTTTGAGAAAAAGGATTTCCGGAGCCAGACAACCTTTCTTGACGGAGCCGACCAGAAACTCGTTGCCGTTCGAGGTCATTTCGAAAACCCGCGCTTCCTCTTTGATCTTTTGCAATTCCGTTTTGTTGATGGCGTCCACGTTGACGTTGTGGGTATAGAGCCTGGTCGGCGTGATTTTGCTGGATATGGATTTGTTTTCCCGCGAAAGGATCGTCGCCATGGTTTTCGCGTCGCACGACCGGCTCCGGATGTCGGAAAGAATCTTGAGCATTTCCTTGTCTTCCTGGCGGTGCTGTTCTTCCAGATAGCAGATTTTCGGATCCATTTCCTTCCAGGCGTCCGATTCGATGACGAACCGCGCCTGCTGGCCGTATTTCGCGACCGGAGGAAGCTGGAAAAAGTCTCCGCAAAGGACCACTTGCAATCCGCCGAACGGCTTGAAGGGGTTTTTGAATTTCTTGCAGATGGCGTTGACGATGTCCAATTGGTAGGCGTGGAGCATGGAAATTTCGTCTATAATCAGCACGCTGGCGGCCGCGAAGCGGTTTTTGTGGTAATGCCTTTTTTTGAGCTTGGCGTATTCAGCCTCGTCGAAAACTTCACTGATGCCCATGCCGGACCAGCTGTGGATCGTCTGCCCGTTCATGTGGGTCGCGGCGATCCCGGTGGAAGCGGTGACCGCGACTCCGATGTTATTCTTTTTGAGATATTCGATATATTGCTTGAGCACATGGGTCTTTCCGCTCCCGGCCGGACCGGTCAGAAAAACGCTGTGCCCAAGTTTGAGGATATCCAACGCGGTTTTTTGTTTCATACTAGCCATGCTACCCCCTTTTAAACAGATGGTCTAGCTTCTCAGTCCGCCAGCTGGCGGATTAGCTTTTAGAGAACAATAAATAGCTTCTTAGGCGTTAGCTTTTTAGCTTTTTAGGAGGTTCAAAATGCCCTGATTTAAGACGGGGCTCATGTCATCTGTTATTAATTATCGGTTATCGAAATACCCTATTCCTGCCAAAGAAAAAAGGCCGGTTGTCCAGCCTTCCTTTATTTCACCTTCGCATACACATAACAGTCCAGATACTTCCCGTCCTTCAGCGCCCCTTTCTTCTCGATCCCCTCGAACTCCATCCCTACTTTTTCCATAACTCTCATAGATCCCTTATTATGGGCATAGGCTTTCGCAAAAATCCTTTTCAGTTTGAATTTTTTGAAGACATGTTTCATGAAAGCTTCCACCGCCTCCGGCATGATTCCTTTGCCCCAATGTTGTTCCGCCAGCCAAAAGCCCATCTCCGCTTTATGTCCCTGTTCTATATGGTGCGCCCCGATCGATCCCACGACTTCCCCTTCGATTTCGATATACAGGATAAAGCTACTGGGTCGTTCCTCTTTCAATTCCTTCAAAACCTTGCCGATGTACTGCTTGGCGTCTTTCGGGACATAGGGAAAAGAAACCGCGGAAGAAAGATTACGGCTCACGTTTTTGTTGTTAATATTCTTGGCCACGTCCTTGGCATCGCTCATTTTCGGCGTGCGCAAGACGAATCTTTTGGTCTTGATAATTTCCATACGATTTAAGCTGTTGATTATAAAACGCTACACGATAATTTTTCGAATTATTTTTTTCAACATAATATTTTTTAAATTATTTCCTTCCACCTTTTTTCTCAACCTCCCCCTCCCCCAACTCCTTTCCGGACCAACGTCCGAATCTCGCACCGCAGTCGTTGCACCGAATTTCGCTGATCCCGTCATAGTGTTCCGGGTGCATCAGGTCATATTCCACCATGACGATGTTCCCGCTCCCGCACTTTTTGCACTTTTCCTTTTCCATATTTTTGTTTTTTGATTATCTTATGATTTTCGTCAATCCCGAAAAAGCATAGATTTTATTGCGCCCCCTGTCCGGGCTTATGTCCGCAATAATGCCGGCTTCGACGAATTTGTCTATCAAAGTGTACAGGGTCTGGTTATTGGAAATCCCGGCTATTTTCTTTATGGATTTGGCGGTGAAGCGCGGTTTGGTGAATATGGCGTCCAAGAACGAGTTAGCATAAATGGAATTGATCTCCGGCATCTTTTCTTTCAGCTCTTTGTACAACTTCTCTATATCCTCCACACGTTGCAACGTGATTTCCGTCTGTTTTCGGACAGCTTCCAGGAAAAAACTTATCCAGGAAAGCCATTCCCCCTTTTCACTGACCGCGTTCAACAAGTCGTAATATTCCTCGCGATTCTCCTCTAAAAACTCACTGACATAAATATTGGGATAGGCTGTGATTTTTTTCTCATAGAGAAACAACGGGACCAGTAACCTTCCGACTCTTCCGTTCCCGTCCATAAAGGGATGGATCGCTTCGAATTGATAGTGTCCGATCGCTATCTGCACGAGGGGATCTATGACGTTTTCCGAATGGATATATTTTTCAAAATCGGAAAACAGCTCCGGAACGTATTGGGGAGACGGAGGAATAAATCTCGCATATTCTATTGAAGTGCCGCGCTTCCCGACGAATACCTGTATTTTCCTGAACTCCCCGGGTGCCTTGTTCTGTCCGCGGACCGAATCCAGCAAAATCTTATGCAGATCCTTTATGAGATTTTCGGATAGCGGTCTTTTTTTCAAAAAATCCTTTCCGCATTTTATAGCTAAGCGATAGTTGGAAATTTCCCTATAATCCCTTTCTCTCTCGTTTTCTTCCGTCTTGATTTCTTCGGCATCAAACATCAAAACCTCGTCCAAGGTGGCTTGGGTACCCTCGATTTTGGAACTCAAAACAGCCTCCTTCGTTTCGAAGGTTCTTTGGATTATTTCCGGATTAGGCAATCTTTTTACCGCCTCGTCATATCTGGCCACGATGTCACGCGCCCTTACGATATCAGGGAAAATTGTCGAGTAATCCAGCTTTGGAGGTAAATGTGGTGGAATAAAAGGCTTTTTTACCATATTTTTTACTAATTACAGGTATTGGAATAATAGCACGTGTTATTCTATTTTGCAAGCACTTTCTAGAATAAATCTCTTACTTATTCCAAGCTCTGGAATTAAAGCCGAGTTATTCTATTTTACAGTCATTTTTTAGAATAAAATCAAGGAATGTCAACTATATATCCAACTATTGATTTTTAATGCTTAAATAAGCCTGTTTCGTGACGATGACATTATCGACAAGATCTATTCCCAGGATTTTACCGGCTTCCGTTTCTTAACCCTTTGTCGACAACAGCGTCGTGACGAGCGCCGTCATCAGATCTTCTTTATATAGGCGTCCAAGGAAATCCAAGTGCCGGCGAATTCCTTGATCAGATCCAGCACCATTTTCGGATCCAAGGCCACGTGCTCCGGCAAAAGCGCTTGGATGTCGGCGACCGCTTTCATGAAAGAGTCATAATTCTTGCCGATCCTTTGGCGGTTGATGGTGTATCCTTTCGTGATATGCTCACGCAGGGTCTTCGTCGCCCATCTTCGAAATTCCGTAGCTGTTTTCGAATTGACCCTATACCCGACCGAGATTATCGCGTCCAGGTTATAAGTCCTTATTTTTCGTTTAATTTCGCGTTTTCCTTCTTTTTGAACTTGTAAGTATTCCTTACATGTTGAGATTTCGTCCAGTTCGCCATCTTTAAAAATACGCTTCAAATGAAGAGTTATATTTTGTGGCGTAACGTCGAAAATTTTAGCCATCTCAGCCTGGCTCGCCCAAATAGTCTCATGCTTAAAATCGCCCTTGAGCTCGATCGCTCCGTTTTCAGCTTGGAAAATCACCACGTTATTTTGCAATTTTTTCTTTTTCATTTTTTTGATAATGCTTCTTATAGTGATATGATATCACTCATTATCCTTCCTTGCAAATCGCTTTGTTTCCTGTCCTTTATCCGGGGGTAAAATCAAGTCATCAGTCACCTGCCATCCGTCATTAAAATGCCAGAATTTAAGCAGGAATACTGTTATCAGTTATCAAAAATGCCAGAATTGAAGTAAAAAACAACGGCTCGAACCAAAAAGCCGTTGAAAAAAGCCGGGGTGCGAATCGCACTCCCGGCTGATAGGTTTCCGGATGTTCCGGCCATGTTCTCATATGCTGCTGACATACCCTTCCCGATATTTCACCAGCATGTCTTCATGTTCCGAAATAGAATTCCGGATGATTTCCGAGATGGAGGAAAAAGGGAACGTCAGGGTTTGGGTGAGATGTTGCGTCTGGTAAGGGGAATCATGGACGGGTCGATCCAGAAGACATTCGGCCGTGAAGCGTCTTTTTGAAATATCCACGGCCTTGACCTTTCCGGACATGAAACGGTCATAACCGGATCCGCTGGTGATCCTCAGCCAATCCCCTTCCTTCGGACAAAAAACCACATCTCTCAGGAGCTCCTTGAACTTGATCGCGATGCGGTTGGGAAAATCCTTCATGAGCTCATCGGCTTTTTTGACCAAAACGTCTTTTTCTTGATCGGAAAATTCCGATTCCTCAAGCTTTTTGCAGGCCAGTTGGAATTTAGACAAAAGCCTATTAAGAGTTTCCATGTTGGCGAGCCAATCCCTCTCGCTTTCCAAGTCAAAAGGAAATTCCTTGAAGTTCATCTCCCAAATCGCCTCCAGCCGGTTTCCGATCTCATGCTTCTCCATCTCGATATCCTCCCTTGGTTGATTTTCAAGTTGCTGCCGATAAGTCCCAATTCTAGCAACCGCGCGGATTTCGTCAAGAAGCGAGGAACTGCCACCACACGAAGGAAACCGCGCCAGAGCCTAAGTCCGGATCTTCGGACTGAAGACAAAACCCTCCCGGGATTTTCTTGGGAGGGTTTTTAATATTCGCTGGCAAAGAAAAAGGGCCGGGAAGATTCCCAGCCTCATCGGATCAAACACAAAAAACATCATGGCCAAACTTGCAAAATATCCGCGGTTTCCTGCCGTTCTTTTGCCAGGCAGCCGCACGCATCTCCGCAAACGGCGGATCTGCAGCAGCCCTTCCCGCTTTTCCTCGCCTCCGCCACCCCGAACGCATGGCGGACGAGATCGTCATCGACCGAAACCAAAACGTTGCCTCCGGCTTCTTTCCCTTTCGCGCAATTTCGGCACATCATTTCCTCCTGTTCAGACTTGGAAAAGTCCGATGACTTCCGGCAGATGTTTCCAACCCTTCAAAATATCCTTCACCCTCAAGGGCCAGAAAAAATCAACCAGGGCATCTTTCGCAACCTTCGACGGTTTTCGCAAACCCAGCTCATTAGCGGAAATTAGCAACACGGCCAACAGGAACAGTGCCGCCATCCCTGCCAACATTTCCAAAAATTGCGTCTTCATCCCGATCCTCCCTTCGCTATATTGTTAAGGAAAATTAAAAAATCTTTTGTCCTTATTCTATACCCCTTTCCCCTGCTTGGCCAGCATTGAGAACAGCTTCTTAGGTGCCGGTCCTGTCTGCAGGCAGGTATGTTTTCAGCTTTTGGGAGGGCACGAAATTCCTGGCCTAAGCCGGCTTTTGACCTTGACTTTTATACTTAGATGATGTATGATGGCAAGATGCTGAAAAACGCATTGCCAGCTCTTTCAACCTTGGGCACGAGCCCAACATTCCAAAAGGAGGAAGTACCTATGCAAAAGGAAATCAACTTGAAAAACGCCCAACTGCTCATGATTCTCGGAAGTACGGTATACAAAGCATGGCCCCAGCAGGCCGAGGCGGCGCTCATGTGCGTGTACAGCGCACCCCAGGAGATGCAGGAAAGCCTGATGGAAACCCTTGTCAGACATTTCGGCGACGAAGACCTGCACAAGAGCGACGAATTCTCGGGCGTGATGATCATGCCCGAATTCTACGCAAATGAAATCATGAAGGATCTGCGGAAACAAGGCGGGGTCTTCGAAAAGGCCGAACAGCTCATGGGGCGCAAGCTCCCTGTGCAGGAGTTCGCCAAAGAATTCCTGGCACTCCTCAAGTCCCTGACCAACATGCATCAGCAGGCGGTACTCATGACCATCTGTCGCAATGCCGGCTTCCTGCCGTACAACTACGCGCAGATCGACGCCGGCATCAGCGAGGAGGACTGGAATCGGATCGTCAACAAGGACAAGGAGGTCATCAGACAGATCGACGAAATCGCGCTGGAAAAAGGCGCGAAGTACCACCATTTCACCGACCGCGCCATGGCCCTGCTCGAACTCATCGACAAGGGCGACCCGGACAAGGACACCCGGATCGTCCGCCTGGCCCTGGCCTTGCACGGAAGTCGCAAAAAAGTCGAAGCGACGATCATGATCGGCTCTCCCATCCCTCTCTCCGAGGCAGGAGAAGGCGGACCACTTGGCGAGCTGCTCGGCAGGATCCTCCGCAACGGCCGTCCCTAGTTGCAACAGTCCATGTAAAACAAAAAGCCCCTCGGAATTTTCCGACGGGCTTTTTTTCTTTGAGAAGAATACAGATACCCTTCCCGTCCATGGCGGGTTTGACCGGGGCCGGATGTCCTGATACCATTACCTATCCCGACAAGGAGGCGGGAATTTTTAGTAAGCTTTACAACCAAGCAGACCTGTTCTGCAAACCAAAAGGAGGATAGAGCCGTGAAAAAAACCGTATTCACATTGCGACCCGAATTCCACAACCTGATCAAAAAGACCCTGCCGGAAATCCTCAAGATTTTCCCGACGCCGTTTTTCCTCTACACCGAGAACGGCATCCGCCGGGACTGCCAGGCGCTCTTTGGGGCGTTCTCGGGCATCCCCGGCTACCGTAATTTCTATGCGGTCAAGGCCAGCAACAACCCGACCGTCCTCGAAACCGTGCGAAGCGAAGGCTGCGGTTTCGATTGCAGCAGCGTGAGCGAAGTTTTGCTCGCGGAAAGGACTGGCGCCGCGAGGGAGGACATTTTCTTCTCGTCGAACAACACTTCCGAGCGCGAGTTCAAGGTGGCGTTCGCGGGAGGATATGTCTTCAATTTCGACGACCTGTCGCTCCTGAGCGATATGCCCGGCACGCCGGAAATCGCCTGTTGCCGGTTTAACCCCGGACCGCTCGCGCGCACCGACGGGAATTTCGTCGGCAAGCCGGAGGACGCCAAATACGGCCTGATGTCGTCCCAAGCGCTTAATTTCTTCCGGGTCATGATCGACCAGGGCGTCAAGCGCTTCATGCTCCACACCATGATCTGCTCCAACGAGCGCGACTACACCAAGCTCGTGCTTACCGCCAAAATGATGCTCGATGTGACAACCTTGCTTTCCGAAAAACTGGACATCCGGTTCGAAGCGATCAACATCGGCGGCGGATTCGGCATCCCCTATAACCCCGAAACGGACCAAGCGCTCGACCTCGAAGCGCTCGGCTCCGAGGTGACTGACCTCTTTCTCAAGTTCGAGAAGAAACACGGCTGGATGCCCAAGCTTTTCACCGAGAACGGACGCTACCTCGCCGGCCACAACGGCGTGCTGGTCACCCGGGCGATCAATTTCAAGAACACCTACCGCGACTACGTCGGCGTCGACGCCCAGACCTTCTCGTCGGTTCCGCGCCCGTTCATCTACGGCGCGCACCACGAGATCACCGTGCTCGGCAAGGAAAACTGGTCCAAAGACCGAACCTACGACGTCGTCGGGTCGCTCTGCGAAAACGCTGACAAATTCGCCGAGCAGCGGAAGCTTCCCGAGATTCTCAGGGGCGATATCCTGCTTATCCACAACGCCGGCGCCCATTGCTACGCGATGAGCGGCAACTACAACGGCCGCACCCGGCCGGCGGAAATCATGATTTTCTCCGACGGCTCCTTCGGTCTCATTCGCAGGGCTCAGACCGAAGAAGATCTTTTCCGGGAGATGGTTTTCCCCGAAAAGATCCAGCGCCTCAGCCCGCAATGACGGACAACGCTCCAACGCGGCACCCCTCCCGGGATTTTTTTCTCGGGAGGTTTTTTATTTCCCCTTACTTGTAAACGCGACCATGAGCAAAAGGTTGACCTTTCACTTCAGGGATGGTATAAATAAAGACTGTTTTGAAAAACAGCTTCGTTCTTTTTTGCCATAATACGCCAACCCCAGCCGAGAAGGAGGAAAAACCATGCCGGAAATCCTGATCCACGTCATCGAAGCCCAATTCGACCTGAGCGCGATCAAGCAAAAGGTCCTTCAGGAGGACATGACCTTCGCGCCCATGGGCTCCGGAGGATTCGAAATCAAGGAGGTCGACGAGAACTGCTTCGCTTTCAAGGACAGGGACCTGTCCCCCAGGGATGCTTTCCGCGTGAGGGTCAGGGAAAGACAGATCTGGTCTCCACACGGAATCCAGGATTTCTTCTACCGCCTGCTTTCGGCGATGGGCATCCCCTTTTCCTCCGTCGTCCGGAGCTTCCCGAACCCGCAAGAAGAGCGCAAAGCGTTCGAAACGTGCTCGGTCTGCGAAAGCGAGGAGGCTTTCGAAAAAGGGATCCGCTTCGACAAGTGCGAATCCTGCGCGCGAAAACTGAGTAGGGACGCCCGTAAAGAGCTGGTCAAGGATTTCACCGACATGCAACTCTCATGCTTCGAAACGTATGAGCAGTTGGAGGAGACACTTAAATCCATGGCGACTTTGAGCAGTTAAAAAAATCGGAAAAGAAAAAACGAGCCTCGTGGGATTCCCGCGGGGTTTTTCTTTGCAAAAAAAGCCGCCCTCCGGAGGCGGCTTTCCTTAATGGATTGGGTTCTTACTTGCAACTAGGTTTTCCGGATTTGGCTTGCTCTTCCGAAACGTATCCGTATTCGACGTCGACTTTGTCATCGACGCAGAAATATCTCCCTTCTTCCGAGCAAAGCCTGCCGAAAATGGCGAAATTCTTGCCATCCGCCGAAACGTTCACGATCGGTTTCCCGCTGCATTCCGGAAGAACTAAATTCGCTTTGTAGCCTTTGAACGATCCGTTCGCCTTGCCGTAACTGATGATTGCCGGAACGGCGGACGTGACGCTCGACTTCACGCTGGCATCGTTCGCTTTCATCCTGGCCGAATTCAAGCTGACCAAGGTAATCGAACGATGCAGACCGAAAAAAACGACGATGGCCAACAGGCCCGCGAAAATGGCGACGACGATTATCCAAACCTTGTTTTCCTTGGTCGGATCCTTGTGTATCACGACCGACTTCCCGATATAATCATGTAGCGCCTGCTTCCTGCTAGTAAAAGCCGCGATCAGATAGCCGAGATTGAATATGATCGATGAAATTATTTTACCCAAAACTTCCCTCGTCAAAATCCTGCCAAGGGTGAGTTTTTCGAAGTTCTCGGAAATCACAATAAGCCCCAGCGCCCTTTTTCCCAAAGTGTCCTGATGGTTGCTAACCATGAACACGAAATATGCGAAAGGCAAGACCGGGACCAGGATCGAACCCATCGGGACGAAATTCAACGCGACGCTGACAAGTGCGATCACGATTCCGTCTATCATAAGCGCGGCCCATCTCACCCAGAAGCCCGCGTATTTCACATCCGGAATCGCTCCTGCGGGATTTTGGGAGGCGACAGCTTGGCCCTTCTCCAGCCAATCATAAAGTCCGGGTCCTGCCTGGACCGGTTGGGTTGGTTGCTCCGGTTGGCCGCCAGACACCGGGGTGCCACATTTTGCGCAGAAAGACGCGCCTTCCACGATCGGCTCGCCGCATTTTTGACAATTCATTTTCAATTCGATTAAAAATTTATAAATTTCTTATTTGAAGCTCCTCTGCTTGCCTTCATTTTACTTTTATTTCCCCTTTTTGACCAGTTCGGTCTTCCATGGGAAATACGACGGCGCCGCTTGACCTTTCGCCTTTTTCCGGCTATCATCAAGCGTCGTTCTTACTATCACAAAAACTACGGACACCATTCCATAAACAGCCCGAAACGGGCAAAACAGCCGACAGGAGGAAACCATGGCCAAGGCAAAAGTGCTCGATCCGCTCGACATGCTCGCAAGTTTCCGTCTCTTTTTCTTCACCGACTTTAACGGCTTCAAGGAAACCAAGGGATACAAGGCGCAATTCGCGTATGTGCGTTCCTTCCCGGAAAAGAAACTCGACATCATGGTCACCGTACCGCTTGCCGCTTGGCACGGCGGACCACTGAAGCCCGTCAAAGGGATGAAGATCCGCTTTTCGGTCATCTTTGAAGGAAAGGAATGCCTTATTCTCAAGGATTCGATTGCCAAGTTCGGTTGGCAGGACGTCTCCAAACGGAAAACGCAAGCCCTGATAGACTTGATCGACGACATCGGCACTTGCGGAAGATGCGGGGTTTATCATTACCCGAAACAAAAGATGGATGAGCAAGTGAATCCCAAGGGCACGCATTTCGTCCAGCTCATTTGTCCGGAATGCGACCGGACCGAAACGACGTCCTACAGGCACAACCAGCTCAAGACGAGGCTGCACGAATTCCTCGACAGAAGCCGGATCCTGAAATAGCGACGCCGAACGACGCACGCAACCAAACCCTCGGAAGATCCATTTCCGAGGGTTTTTTCTTTGCAAAAAAAGCGGCCCTTGCGGACCGCTTTTAAAAATATATTCGAAAATTTCTTTAGGCCAACGCTTCCAATTCCCCCTTGAGCGATTCCATCGCCTGCACTCCCACGAATTCCTTCACCACTTTTCCTCCTTTGAAGATCTTGATGGCCGGAATGGACATGATTCCATATTTCTGGGCGGCTTCACCGTTCTCATCGACATTGAGTTTTCCAACTTTGGCTTTGTCTCCCATGGCCTTGGCCAACTCCTCGACGATCGGTCCCATCATCTGGCACGGTCCGCACCATGGCGCCCAAAAGTCCACCAACACCGGCTTGTCGCTGTTAAGCACTTCCTTTTCGAAATTAGCGTCTGTGAATTCGATTTCCATACTCATATTTTTTTTAGAAATTATTTATTATATGTGCGTCGCGATAAGATATATTCCTATCGCTGTCATTATAACACCTGCGACCAAATGGAGCGACTTGAGGTTGCTCTTCCTCCAATTCTCCAATTTTCCCGCTTTCACCCCGAAATGGGAAACGGCCAAGGTAATGGCCACCATCGGCGCCACGAAGATCAGGTTGTAATATACCAACAGCGTGAAAGTCTTGGCAAAGTCAACTTTCTCAGCCAAAAGACCGAGCACCACAACATATGGCCCGCTCGTGCACGGGAGCAAAAAGAGGCTCACCAAAAATCCGGCAGTCAAAGCGCCGAACGGCGATGTGACGTGCTTGAGGATCGTCTGCATCTTCGGTCTCCAGGAAATCGGAACCTCCATGATGAAGAACTTCCCGTACCAGAAAGCGTCCTTGAGGTTAGCCAGACCGATGACCAGGGCGACCGCGCCAATTACCAATGAGAATATCTGAGGAAGATTGAAAGCGGTAATCGCGCCATAAACTCCCAATCCCATCAGGATATAGGAAATGAAGATCGCCAAAGAGAACAGCAGTCCCGACCAAAGCGCTTTCTTTTTTCCCTGCGCGCCGAGCACGGTCGCGACCAGAAGGATCAGCACGGCGAAAGCGCAAGGATTGATCGCGTCCACCAAAGCGGCTCCGGTCAACACGGACAGGCTTATTCCGTATTTTTCTTTGAAACTGACTTTCGGTTCAACCGGCTTATCTATTTTCCCTTTTCCAAACTTCGCCACGAACTCCGAGGCGGTCCCTTGCGACGCCTCCATTTTTTTCTCAAAATCCTTGATGATCGGCACGTCGCCGGAAACGATTTCTTCGTCTATGATCATCGTCGGGATCCCGGCGCTTTGGACGCCTTTTTCACGGAAAATTTTCGAAAGCAGCGCTTGGTTCTGCAACTCGTCGAAATTGAATTTCTTGATGTCATATTTGTCATAGAAACCTTTTTCCGTGAGGAACTTGTTCACGTTTTGGCAATGCGCACACCAGTCGGCGTAGAAATAGACCGCCTCTTTCTTTTCCTCCTGAGGGACGGCGTTTTCCTGCGCGAACGAAACGAAAGGCGAAAGAGCGAACAATATCGAAAGCGCGAACAATATCTTTTTCATAATTTTATTTTTTGAATTATTTTTCCGCATGATTCATGATACATCAATTTTCACCGCCGGTCTAGGCTCCCTTCCTCCTGCCCCTTTCCTCATATTCCTCGACGGCTTTTTCCAATTGCTCCGGCCCGAAATCCGGGAAATATTCGTCGGCGAAATACAGTTCGCTGTTGGCGATATCCCACATCATAAACCCCACGCTGAGGTGCGGCTCCCCTCCGGTGCGGATGAGATAATCCACCGCCGGAAGATCCTTGGTCATCAGGTGCGCTTTGATCGTTTCGCCCGTTATCTCCTCATAGGGGATGCCGTTATGCACGATTTCCTTCACAGTCTCGATCATCTCGTCGTCGCCGCTGTAAGCCAGAAAGAAATTCAACGTGTATCTTGCATGCTCTTTGGTTTTCTCCATCCCGTCCTCCAAGATGTTGACCAATGACGCAGGGAGCTGCTCTTTCCATCTCCCGATGATATTTATCTTCGCTTCGTATTTAAAGACGTCCTCGTTCACGATGAGCCTTTTGAAATATTCCTCATAGACCCTGAGGAGCTCCTTCTTTTCCGCCAAGGGTCGCTTGGCCAAGTTCTCCCGCGACGATCCCCAGAATGACATATTCTTAATTCCCAACTCGAAACCCTTGCGAACGAGAGCTTCGATGTTTTTGGCTCCTTCCTCGTGCCCGACCCAAGGATCGAGCCCCCTTTCCTTGGCCCAACGGCGGTTGCCGTCAGGGATGATGGCGATATGAGTTGGAACTTTTTCTTTTGGCATATCATGCAAGTCCATGTATTTTTTCGAAACGACCCATGAGTGTTTGCGCGAAGCGCATAGAGGCTCGTGGGAGTCGAGAAAAAATATATGGGCGTCAATAATCGATTACATCGTCAAACCCTAGTATTTCTTCACTTCCTTGATAAATTCCTTCAAAAGTTTTTCCTCCTCGACTTTGCGAAGGACCTGTCCGTTTTTCATGATGAGTCCCACTCCCACTCCTCCCACGATCGCCAAGTCGGCCTCGCGAGCCTCCCCTGGTCCGTTGACCACGCATCCCATCACGGCCACGTGCATATCCTTGTCTATCCCGGCCAATTCCTTTTCCACCTTTTCCGCCAATTTGATCAGATCGATCTGGGTCCTTCCGCAAGTCGGACAACTCGTCACCGTGATTCCCCTTTTCCGAAGGCCCAATGATTTGAGAATTTCCATCCCGACTTTGACCTCCTGCGCCGGATCGGCGGTAAGCGAAACTCGGAGCGTGTCCCCGATGCCGTCATAGAGCAGGACTCCCAATCCGATCGAACTCATCACTGTTCCACGGAAAGCCGTTCCCGCTTCCGTGATACCGATGTGGAGAGGATAGCTCACTTTTCGGGAAAGCAATCTATACGCCTCGACCGTCCTTTCGATGTCGGAAGCTTTGAGCGAAACCAGAATGTCTTTGAAGCCGTATTTTTCCAAAATTTTGATGTGCCTCATCGCAGATTCCACCATCGCCGCCGCCGTCACCTTGCCTTTATATTTTTCCAAAATGTCTTTTTCCAACGAGCCGGCGTTGACTCCGATACGGATCGGGATTTTCCTTTTTTTCGCTTCCAGCACGACCATCTTGATCTTCTCCTCGCTTCCGATGTTTCCGGGATTGATCCTGAGCTTGTCGATTCCCTGCCTCATCACCTCCATGGCGTACTCGGCGGAAAAATGGATGTCGGCCACCAACGGAATGCTCACCTGTTTTTTGATTTTTCCGATCGCCTTGGCCGCTTCCATGTCCAAAATGGCCAAACGCACGATTTCGCAACCGGCTTGTTGCAAGATCCTGATCTGCCTCACGGTCGCCTTCACGTCCCTCGTGTCCGTGTTGCACATCGACTGCACGACCACCGGCGCGTTTCCCCCGACATATATATTTCCCACTTTGATTTTCTTAGTCTTTCTTCTTTTTATCATTGCTTTATGAACTTTATGGACTTTACAAATTTTATAAACTCTTATATCTCCCTGTTTATTATGTAATTCGCGGCGCCGAGAAGGAACTTCCTGGCTTCCTCGCCGATCGGGGCCTTTTCGATTTCCCCTCTCCCTTGTTCCGCATATTCTTCAGCTTTCTTTTTGGCATATTTGAGCGCGCCGCTGTCCATCACGATTTCCTGGAATTCGTTTATCTCCTCGCTGTTAATATCCTTCCTGCCGAGCAAATATTGCAATCTTTCCTGCTGAAGGATACTGCCGTCCGAAAAAACCCTGGCTGTCAAAATCGTCTTTTTTCCCTCCATGATATCCGAAGCTGTGGATTTTCCGAGCTTCTCCTCGCTGCCGAAAACCCCCAAAATGTCGTCCTGGATCTGGAAAGCGATTCCGATCGGAATTCCGTATCCGCTGAACGAGGCTAAGACTTTTTCGTCCGCTCCCGCCAGAAGAGCCCCGAGATGGAGCGGTCCTTCGAAGGTATATTTGGCGGTCTTGTTGCGGTACATCTGGGAAATCTCG
>Ga0209318_1001034_pt1 | contig 20344 bp, 17 predicted proteins | sample RifGroE1_FD_183999 | JGI IMG/M metagenome (GOLD analysis project Ga0209318, IMG submission 183999) | Groundwater microbial communities from Rifle, Colorado, USA - Groundwater E1 (SPAdes) (version 2) | ecosystem: Environmental > Aquatic > Deep subsurface > Groundwater | place: Rifle, Colorado...
CCCTGAACCTAGCGGTTAAGAGCCGCTTGCTCTACCAATTGAGCTATACGCCCTAAAAAGGACTGAAGAATAATACCACTATATCTACCATTTCTCAATATATTACAGCTCAGAAAGTGGTTCTGGTACTTCCTCAAGTTCCTCTTCGTTACCATTCTCTACAATTCTCTTTACAACAAGATCCTTGGCTATAACAGTATTGTCTTTTACCTTAATACTATCCAAACCAACATAGTTCTCTATGGCAATACCATTATTCAATATCTCTATGGCATACTCTCCTCTATTTACTACGAACCTGTATCTTCCTAGATGATCTGTAACCCTCTTAGATACTAACTTTCCAAACTCTTTCTCCTTAAGACCAACTATTACTCCCTCTAATCGTTTCTTCTTTGTATTTCTTACAATACCGTACTTACCCTTCCTTCCAAACAAAGAAACAACTAACAAAACAAGAGCAGGAATATATATTCCAACTATTAGGTAGTTAAACCATATTCTTGACGTATACAATGCATAAAGTGAGAACAGTAAACCAACAACAAAAAGAATAACATGCAAACTCTTCCAAACAAATTTACTCTGGGAAATTGTCTTCTCAAAAAATATTCTAAATGCGCCATACTCTACCCTATCCATTGGAATTGAGAAGTTTGGTATCTCTTCATCACGAATTGAAAATTCCTTTCCATGATATACATTCTCCAATGGGAAATCCTCTTTTCCAAACACTATCTTAGATGGGAATGTATAATCCCTTGCAGTTACCTTTATGGAATATGTCCCCTTGTTTAAATGTGTTCCCCTAAAATACCCATTACTGTCTGTTACATCTGTCCATACCAAAATTCCATTTACATTAAATACTCTTACAATGGCCTGAGAGATTGGTTCCTTTGTAACAGAATCATACACATAACCAACAGGATGACCCTTCTTTCTGAAACCCAGAATACTCAAAAGACTTAGAATGAATTGAATTATGAAGTATGGGATGGAATTGAAACTCCCAATTAAGATTCCTATTCCAATGGTAATATTCGTAGCTACAGTTGTAACAGTGATATCTTGCAAATCCTCTATCTCTATCTTTCCAATTGTATTGTCTATTATCTCCTTTGCTTTATCTACAACCTTATCTATTGGAGTCTTCTTAGGAGGAATTGGACCCTCAGTATGTAGTACATAGAGATTAATATTACAGATTCTTCTTACATTACCAACCGAATCCACAGCCTCCGCACAGAATGTATATTCCTCTAGCAGATATCCATTACTATCTTGCTCCAAATCTCCAAGCTTAATTCTTACTTCCCAGATATCTCCAACACTAGTTTCTGTATCTACACAATTATCTGGAGAATCGTCACTTAGTACACACCAGAAACTCTTACTTACAACAGATATATTATCTTTTACTCTCAAACGAATAATTAAAGTATCTTCTGGATTCCAATCCTCTACTGTATTGCTTCCAAGACCACTAACACTCAGAAGTGTTATGTATGGTTTCTCTGAATCTTGTACCGAGAAAACGGTATTTGACCAAGCACTCTCTCCTCCAGATGTATTTTTTGCTTTTACTCTGTAAAAATATATCTGACCATTCTGAAGATTAGTAAATTCATATCCCATTGCACCAATCCAACCGCTATTACTTACCACAGTAGAGAAATCTGCTTTCGTACTAACCTGAGCATAGTATGTGTATGGCCCACTTCCTGCAGTACTCCACATAATGGTATTCTTGCCACCAATATTGTATGGGGGTTCCGCAAAGATTGCTGGAACAGCAACAGGAGTTACATACAACACCTCACAATCTAGGATATTAATATGTAGTGGGTCAGTTACATCTCTCGCACACACTTCGTAAGAACCTGGAATGGAGGATTTTACAGAACCAACAGTATGTCCAAGAAGATCTGTCAGAGGTGGTTGAGTTATTGTAACTCCAAGGGAAGGGCCATTTATATATATCTGTATATTTCTATTTGCTCTTGGATTACCAAGACTATCTACGATATCTAAGGTTACTTGAGAACTCTCCTTAATCTCTACGACTATTGGATTAATATCTAACTGTGAATACAGATCTACATTGATACTAGCATTTACAGTTACACCAAAATCTTGCTCAGGAAGATCCGTTGCTTTTACAAAACCAAAAGGTACAAAAAGACAAAAGACAGTAAGCAAGAATTTTAAGGCAGTTTTTATATTCATTATATTTCTTCTACTATTCTCCTCACATACCGATCTAGTGCATCAGTAAGTATTTTAGATGAATACGGACCCTCACCCAAAGGTTTTCCGTTACCTTTACTGTAACAGTTTTTGCATACCAGAGCAAAACTTGTAGTATCTAAATATTTGAGGTTTTCTCTACTCCCACAGATAGAACAAGAGGAGAAATCTGAGAGAAATCCCATATCCTTTAGTATCTTAATTCTCAACTTGTTTGTAGCTTCCAAATCTCCCTCTCTTTTTAGAAGAGATTGTAATCCATCAAAGATACTTGGATATGGATCATACTCTTGCAAAAATTTATTTAGTATGAAAAGTACTCTCTCAATATTTTTGACTTGAAGTTTATCCATGTCTAAACTTCTTATGAGGACAGATTCTGTTAATACAGGCATACCTTTCCCTTGGTAGAAGGAGATATCACTAGTACAAAGAGTTTGCATATTCCCCCTGTTCTTGCTATTTATTTTCCTTATTCCTTTTGCAAAGAGGGAGAATTTACCAAATTCTCTTCCAAACACAGTCAGTATCTTATCTGCTTCGGAGTAATTGATAGATTTTATAACTGTAATTGTATCTCTATTCATATGCCCCCTTTCTTGTTAAAACTACATATGGCGTCTTTAGAAGAATTTTCAAATCTCCCAAAAGATTAATATTTTTAGAATATTTTGTGTCCAGTAGAATTCTTTTTTCAAAAGATATCTCATTTCTTCCAGATACTTGCCATATACCTGTAATTCCAGGACGAATCTTTAAAATCTGCCTAATATGCTTCTTTCCATCTGGATATTCCTTTAGATATCTATCCACCTCCTCTTGATACATAGGCCTTGGTCCAACTACAGACATATCTCCCTTAAGAACATTAAGAAACTGTGGTAGTTCATCTATATCCGTTTTCCTAATGATTTTCCCAATCCATGTTACTCTTGGATCTTCTGAAAGTCTCAATTTACCATCTTTTTCTTGCCATTTCTTTTTTAAATTTTTGTATCTTGGATTTTTTTCAATTTCGTTATGTGCATTAGGAATCATGCTTCTAAATTTATACATCTTAAATTCTCCTTTTCTTCCAAGACGAAGAGGTTCTTTAACAAATATTTCTTTCCTGTCAGTAAGATAGATTACTAGAGTACAAAGAAGTAGAAGTGGAGAAAACAGAATTAATATGATTAGAGAAAACAAGATATCAAAGATTCTTTTTATACTACTCTTTAACATAATTTCTTAGTTTGTACATAAAGATCTCTGCAGCAAAATTGTCTGCCTGTTTTCTGCAATTATCTGGGTCATATGATGAATCTTGGAAGTTCTTTATAATCTCAGCAAGAGTTTCAACATCATATTTGTCAAAAAAGATTCCTGTTTTTGGATTGTCTTCAGATATTGTTTCCAAAACTCCACCCTCTCTGTATGCAATTACGGGTGTTCCAGCAGCATTTGCCTCTACAGGGATTATTCCAAAATCTTCATTTCTTACAGGAAAGATTAAGGCTCTACTCCTAGATAACAGATTAATCTTTTCATCGTCAGAGATATATCCCAAGAATTTAATTAAACCCTTTGCATTCATTTCTTTAACTAATTCCTGCATCTGTTCTAGATGATCCCCTGTTCCACCAATTTTGAGAGGGACATCTGCCATAACACATGCTTTAATTGCTAAATCTACTCCCTTGTAAGTTTCAACTCTACCCATATACAGAAACCAATTCTCTTTTCTGTTCATTTTTTTGTACGACTGTATCATCTTAACTTCTACTGGAGGATATATAACATCAGATTCTAGTCCGTAATATTTTTTAATTCTTTTTTGTACCACTTTAGAGTTAGCCCCTATTTTGTCACATTTCTGCGCAGCTTGTTTATCCCATTTCTGCCAGAGCTTTTCTAGGAACGTATCCATGAAGAAGCTGTAGAATTTAAAAAGAAATTTATTTATTCCTTTAAACTGATTCTCGTTTCTAATACTTCTTCCTTCTTTCTCCCAGAAAAATTTAGGCGGAGTCATACAAAGATCTACATGTTTAACACCTTTAGCATGTGCAAACTTAGCAAAAGCGATGGAGAGAGAAACTATGGCTTGGTATCCCTTAAGCTTAAAACTTCTGTAAGCCCATGGCTGGAAGAGAAGATATAGCTGTCTAAGTTCAAATTTCTTTGGAAGGTACTGCATGAATGAGTGATGTATTTTAATATCCCCAAAAAATTCTTTAACAAACTTCTTGTCGTAGTATGCTGTATATACTTCACAATTTGGAAATGCTTTGATGATGTATCTAAGGTGTACCTCTGCACCACCATGCTTAAAAAGTGGCTCTGCAACTACTGCTACCTTAAGAGTTTCTTCTGGGATATTTCTTTTTTTCTTCCTTGGAGACATTTATTAGGAATTGTTCAAGATTATTTAAGAACTTCGTTTCTGTAAATTTCTCTGCTTGAGAGATTATATTTCGTTCATTATATCCTCTTTTGTTAAAATTCTTAAGTAAATTAGATAATTCTTTCTCGTTTTTAAAGAATTCTCCTGTAATTCCCTCTTTTACAGTTTCTAATACTCCTCCCTCTTTATATGCCAAGACTGGTGTACCATGTGACATTGCTTCAACAGGTACCAATCCAAAGTCTTCCACTCCACAGAAGAGTAATACCTCTGCTTCTTTGAAGAAAGAATCTCTTTCTGGATCTGGTATGAACCCAAGAAAAGTAATTCTTTTATCTTTCTTTGCAATCTTTTTTAAATATTTTAAATCTGGTCCTTCTCCAATTATGACTAGATTGCTATTGGTTTCTTTACATGCATGGATAGCCCAATCTATCCTTTTGTAATCGTAGAGCCTTGAAACTACTAATACAAAATTTTTAGGAAGAGAGTATTTTTTTCTTACATCTACTTTTACAAATTCTTCTTTGATTATTCCTGGATATATTACGGTGGCATCTTTGCCGTATGTTTTCTTTATCTTTTGGGCGACATATTTGGAATTTGCAGTCCAGTAATCTACTCTTCTAGATATACTCCAATCCCATATTCTAAGTCGTGTGTTTAATACCCTTGAGAGGGGTCTGTAGAGCCATCTAAGCTTCGAACCTCTTACATTCAGCTCATTGTCCCACAAGCTTCTAGGAGGAGTCATTACCATCGCTACATGAGGTTGGTATATTCCAGTTATTACTCCTTTCGCAGGCCCTGCGGATATGCTGATTACAAGATTGTATTCGTCGAAATTGAAACTCTCATATGCTAATGGTGTAAATATTTTAAGGTGTCTTGAGAATCCTTTAGGGAAAAGTCTTGCAATCTTCTGTACAAAGCTAGTATATACTCGATTTGTAATATCTGGATATTTATTTCTGTCAAAGAGAATAGTGAAGATATCTGCATGAGAAAGTATTTTTAACATTGAGAGAAGTTCAGCGTCTGCACCTCCATACGAAGTCATTTGATCGGCTACAATTGCTACCTTGGGAAAAAGTTTTGCTAGTTTATACATGAGCCATTATAGCTCGGGGATATCCTCTCCATCAAATCCAAAATCATCAGCAGAGACATCCTCTTCTTCAGAGTCTAACTGCTCAAGTGCTTTTGATAGTTCTTCATCTACAGGAACATCAGTTTTAGGAGTAGCATCATCATGATCATCGTCTGGGAAGATTACATCTAGGCCTTCTCCGTCATCTTTACTTGGGTCTATGCCTCCGTCACTGGCGATATCTTCATCTCCACCCATTAGTATGATATTTGGTTCTTCTTTGTCTATTGAGACATACTCCTCTTCCTCCTCTTCATTACCATTTTTCTTTACTGGGGTGACTTTGTCTAAGTATTTGTCTGCTTCATCTCCGAATTTCTCTACTACATCAATGACTTTCATTGGTTTTCCACACTCTGGGCATACCTTAATATCATCAACTTCTTCTCCACAGTCAGAGCAGGAGAAAAAGACTACATGTACACTCTTTCTTTGTGGAACCATCTCGTCATTTTTCTTCTTTGTAGGATTTGCCATTGGTGTAATAATAAATTGGTACTATTGAATAGTATATTGTTTAGCCTAAAAGTGTCAATAAACCCATAGAGATACTATTTTAGTCATATTTTGGGAAACAACATTTCTTGTATTTTTTCCCACTGCCACACGGACAAGGGTCGTTACGACCAACTTTATTGTTCTTTTTAATAGTTTTTTGCTTTCCTACATTACCCGGTCTTTTGTCTTCATTGGAATTAACTTTAACAGGTATCTGCTCCTCTCTTTTTACTAGTCTTACTTTAAAAAACCTTGTTACTATTGATTCATCTACCTTCTTAAGCATGTCATCAAACATCTTAAATCCTTCATTTTTGTACTCTACAAGAGGATCTCTTTGTGCAAGATTTCGCAAAGATATACCTTCTCGAAGATCTGTCATTGTATCCAAGTGCTCCATCCAGAATCTGTCGAATGCTTCAAGTAGAAGTATTCTTGAGAGTGCCTTCATTGGCTCTACACCTATTGCATAGATGTGCAAGATGAAGGAAACAAGTATTAATTTCTTAAGTTGAACTGCTTGTTCAATGTTGCTTTTCTTTTCCAGATCTTTAAACATCTCTACAGATGTTTTGAATCCCATTTTCTTTACTGCAGATTCAAAGGTCTCGTCTGTTAGAAGGTTCATGATTTGCTGGTATATCTTTTTCTCCTCAACCTCAGAGATCTTCATGTCATCTTCCAGTTCAGATGCTTGCAAGAAATCTACATACTCAAATTCTTTCTTAAGTATCCATTTTTCAAGGGGAGAGAGTACAAAGTTAAGAGAGTCTAATTCTTCCACTGTCCATGTATCTTCTCTGTTTAGTGCTAGTCCATCTAAATTGTCTTGTATCCCCTCAGTATCTGCATTTAATACCGTATCTAAGTCTTTTTTGAGTGTTTTGTCTGTAACATTGAAATCTGTCTTTAGCTCAATATCTAGGATTTTTCTTCTTAGGGTATATATGATTTCTCTTTGTTGGTTAAGAACATCATCGTACTGTACAAGATTTTTTCGGATATCGTAGTTACGAGATTCTACCTTTTTCTGTGCATTCTCTATTGTTTTACCAAGTATTCCAAGGGATATTGGCATATCATCGTCCATTCCAACTTGGGTCATCATTAGCTGCATTTTGTCTCCACCGAATAGCCTCATGAGGTCATCTTCAAAAGATACAAAGAATCTGGATTCACCAGGGTCTCCCTGTCTTCCAGATCTTCCTCTAAGCTGGTTGTCAATTCTTCGTGATTCGTGTCTTTCAGAACCAATTACGTACAATCCACCAACTTCTGTAACTCCATCTCCTAGAGCAATGTCTGTACCTCTTCCTGCCATATTCGTAGCTATTGTTACAGAACTTTTCTGTCCTGCTTCTGCGACTATGGCTGCTTCTCTTTCATGTTGCTTTGCATTTAACACACTGTGTTTTATTCCCTCTTTTGAGAGCATACTTGAAAGTACTTCTGACTTTTCTACAGAGGTAGTACCTACAAGAATTGGCTGTCCCTTTGCATTGTGCTCCCTAATATCTTCTACTATGGCTCTGAACTTACCCTCTTGGCTTCTGTAAACGACATCGTTGTAATCTTCTCTAACAATTGGTCTGTTTGGAGGTACGACAATGGTATCTAGTTTGTAAATTGAGGAGAACTCTTCTGCTTCAGTTAGTGCTGTTCCTGTCATTCCTGAGAGATATTTGTAAAGTCTGAAGAAGTTCTGCAATGTAATTGTTGCCATTGTTCTAGATTCTCTTTTAACTTCAACTCCTTCTTTTGCTTCAATGGCTTGATGAAGTCCTTCACTGTATCTTCTTCCCTCCATTGCTCTTCCTGTAAATTCATCGACTATTAATATTTCTCCATTCCTTATCATGTATTCATCATCTAGGTGGTAAAGTTCTTTTGCTTTAAGTGCGTTATCCAAATGGTATGTAAGTTGGGCATCTTCGTAGATATTTTTTACACCCAAGAGTTTCTCTACCATATCTATTCCCTCGTCTGTAAGGGATACTGCATGTGCTTTCTCATCTACAGCATAGTGTTTTTCCTTTTGAAGAGAATTCGCCAAAGAGGAGAATCTCATGTAAAGATCGTTTGCCGCTTGAGCACTAGTTGAAATGATTAAAGGTGTTCTAGCTTCATCTATGAGGATGGAGTCTGCTTCATCTACGATTACAAAATATTTTGGTCCTTGTACTCTTTCTTCTTTTGTTCTAGCCATGTTGTCTCGAAGATAGTCAAAACCAAATTCATTGTTTGTACCGTAAACAACATCACAGCCATATGCTTCCTGCTTGGAACACTCCAAGAGATTTACACCACTCATATGGTCATACTTAAGTCTTCCAGAAATCTTTACTTTCTCGTCTCTTTCTTTTATTAATTTCTTAGCATCTGCGCCTTTAATTTTAATAGCTTCTTCATCTGTTATGAATCTGTACTGTTTTCCAGAGTTAATTGCACCTACACTCATTCCTAAAGCATTGAGTATATGTCCAGTCCACTCTGCATCTCTTCTAGCAAGGTAGTCATTTACAGTAACTAGATGTGCACCTCTTCCTGTAATACCGTAAAGATACAAGGGAAGATTAGCTGCAAGGGTTTTACCTTCTCCTGTGAAGAGTTCTGCAACTTTGTTGTCAAAAAGTACATAGCCAGCCGTAAGCTGTACATCGAAATGTCTGTGGTTTGCAACTCTTTTAGATGCTTCTCTTACAACTGCAAATGCTTCAGGGAGTATTTCGTACAGTCTTCTTTTCTCTCTTTCCAACTCTTCTTCTAGTATGGATTCTTTCTTGTTTACAAAGTCTGCTCTACAAGTTTCTAAATCTACAAATATCTTTTTTCTAAATTCCTCTGTCTTAGCTCTTAGTTCATCTTCAGAGAGTTTAGACATTTCATCTTCGTATCCATTAATCTTCTCTACTAATGGTTGAATCTTGTTTAATTGTTTTTCATTTGAGTCAAAAAGACCCTCTAGAAATTTGATCATTGAAATTGATTATACCATCATTCAGAGATTTTTCATCTTCAAAATATATATTTTTAGTATGTACAAAATATTGTTCTCTCTTCTTTTTTTCTTCCTTTTTACAACGGCTTGTTCTGCAGAGGTACTCCTCATATCTCCACAGAAAGATGAGTATCTAACCGACAGAGTTGTTACTTTCAAATGGGAAAACACAGATACACAGAACGAATATATCTACAGATTGGATGTTGCCTTCTACCTTAATTGGTCCATGTATATGTTAATACCTATTGGTAACAATACAGAGCATACTCGTCCTCTTTCCAATTACAGTGTTTTTGCTTGGAGAATTTTGTACTCTAGGAAAGACTCTTTTGACGGTACATATCCATATATAACTGAGGCTAGGAGATTTAGTGTAAATAAAAATCTTCCTCAGGAGGAAATACCTGAACCTGAGCCTAACCCTGAACCTAAACCAAAAGAAGAGGAGAAACCTAAACCCATCGAAAAACCAAAAGAGAAGATTAAAACAATTAAGAAGGTTGTAGAAATACCAAAGAATGAGGAGGAACATATGGAGTGGGATACCTCCACAGCTTCTGTTTTGGGTGTAAGTAAGGAAGAGGTTGTATGTAGGTTTAAATATCTAAAGGGTAAAAGTGAGATTGTGTCATGTAAAATTCCATCTCTCCAGCTACAAGAGATTGTGCAGTATCCTTTTGTAGATGAATACAGTGTAGTTGTTAAGGGCAAGTTTCTAGATGACATTGCTATCGTGGTAGATGAATACAAGTGTAAGAGAGATATCCTCAAACCAAGCTCTTTGTTTAAATGTGCGGAGCAATTAGTAACTACACACGATATTACTGTTGAACCAAATATCTTCTTCAATATATACCAAGGCGATTCATATATTCCAATCCAGTCCTACATAAGGGATGATGAACAATTTACTCTTGTTGCGGGATATTTCCGTAAAAAAGAAAATCTAAGAATGAGGTTTAGATATTCTGTAAATATATCTCAGTTTAATATCTCAATTTCTGGTGGAGGTTCCTACTCTCTAGATCCGAAGAATATCTCTAGTCCAAAGAAACCATTCTCTTTTCCTTTTAGTAAGGTAATTGGGGTTACACAGTGGCATGGGAATACTGCATTTCAAAAGCCACACAAGGGTATAGATTTTGGAGCAACAAGAGAGAATGTTTTGGCTGTTTACAATGGTACCGTAGTTGGTAAGGGTTGGGATAGTTACAATGGGAAGTGTTTCTCTGGTGGCAACTATCTCCTCATCAAGCAAGACAATGGTATGTACACAACATATTTCCATTTAGAAAAAACTTCTGTAAACACAGGAAACAGGGTGAAGAAGGGGCAGATTGTTGGTGTTAGTGGTAATTCTGGTGCTTGGAATTGTCAAAAGCTTGGTTACCATCTGCATTTTGAGACTAGAAAAGGTAGGAGTCAGAGTACTCATGTTAATCCAGTAGATTACATTAATACAGATTGGAGCAAGGTTGTTACATTAAATGCAAAGTACATACCAGGAAGGTTAAGTGGAGATAATCCTCATCCTGGATATTAATTTAGTTGTTTAAGTATGGAATATTTAAAAATGATTATCTATCTCCTCTTCTCTTTGTTCTCACAGGAGAGGATAGAATACATGTTGCCAAATATTGTTGAAGTACAACAGGTAATTGAGCTTGTTCCCCAAAAAGTTTTGCTTGTAAATGAGAAAGATATTTTACAACTTGATGTATTGAGTAAGGATATTAAGAAGCTTGGAGAGAGAGGTGGTAACGAGTTTGTTGGATATGATAATGGTTTGTTATTTTGTAGGATTGAGCATTACATAATTGATAGCGAGGATGAATTTTCTACTAAGTTTACTGTGCTTGATGAGGAAAGGGATGTTGTAAAAGAGTTTCAGTTTTTTGAGACTATTCGTCCTTTGTATCTTGATAACAATATGATTGTAGCTACTACTGCCGTAGATTTCTTAGAAAAACATTTTTACAAAATCTCTTTAGATGATTTAGTGAGGAAGAGAAATGTTACTACTATAAGGGAGGATGTGTTTGGTAATGTATGGGTTAGTTACAGTACACGAGATATGGCAAAGATTATGATAGCTACACTTAAGCTAAATCTAAAGATTATGCTGAATATTATTCCTATGAATGTTCCAAGGCCTGCTTTTACACCTTGAGTTGCATTTTTATGTGCGAATATTATTTCAAATATTGTTGCTCCGAGTAGTGGTCCAAGAAACATTCCTGCTATTCCACCAACTACCATTCCAACTAATCCTCCAATTATTGCACCTGCAATTCCCCAGCCACTTCCTCCCATTTTCTTTGCTCCTAGTGCTGCAGCTATATTGTCTGAGAGTGTAGAGAGGAGACAGAGAAGGAAAACTATAACCAAAATTAATGGGGTAATATTCTCAAATTTATCCATTACTGCGAGAATAATGGTAGAGATGTATATGAGCCAGATACCAGGGAGATTTATAACAACAAGAACAAGGCCTGCAAGGGATACGATGCCTAGGAGAACATATATTATGATGTTAATTATTTCCATTTTATGAAGATTTCATGATGATATATTTACATAATATACCATATATGGATATAATACAGATGAAAAGATCTGGAGTCCGAACTGTCGCCTTACAGGTGTGCGTTTCTGAATTTATTTCAGAATAGGCTCCAGATCGCCTTTTTCCAAAATCCATTCTAACTCTATTTGTTTTTCTATTATTATTTTGTATCTTGCGGAATCTTTTTTATTTTCCATATAGCTTCTTGCTATACTGCCAACAATAATATCTGTTAATTGAATTATATCGTCGTTTTTTGAATTTATAATTTTAAAATCTAACCTTACATCCTTGCCTTTTGCACGAAGATATCTTTTTATAAAAGATCTTATGCTTTTCTGCAATTCTCTTTCTGCCTTTCCATCTAATCTTATTCTTACATTCCCCTTCTTTCTTAGGCACTTATCAAGAAGTAATGATAATAAAGAATTATAAATTCCCTTACTACTTACTTTCTTACTGAATTTTAAGCTTCTTTTATTTACAATCAAAGATCTTATTCTAAAATTACAAGATTTAACAGAGTTTAGTAGTCCTATTATTATTTTCTTCCTGCTTTTTCTAAATTTGAATTCGTATGAAGATGAATAGCCAATCTTTTGTCTATATTTCGACATCTTGGCTTGAATTTCTGCTATATCCGATTCTTTTTCAAAAATGACCGTAGAAAAAACAAGATAAGGGCTGGCACCCTTCTTAACATCTACTCCTGGATCCCCAGATTCATCTATGAATATAATCATAGATAGGAGTTTAACAAAAAATATTTAGGGAATAATGAAATTTAATAACTATATCTTCTCAAATACTCCATGGGTTATCTCAGCACTTTTCTCCCATGTATATTGCTGGGAGAGTGTGTATGCTTTTTCTACTAGTTCTTTGTATTTATCTTCATTCATATATATGTCCTTAATTGCACATCCAACTAGTTCTGGATTGTTTCCATCTACCATTACAGATACTTCTGAGAAGAGTTCTAGATATACAGGACTTCTGTGTAATATGGTTGGGGTTTTAGATCTCATTGCTTCTATTGGTGCTATACCAAATCCTTCTGCAATAGAGAGATGTATGAACGCAAATGAGTTGTGTAGTAGAGAGTATTTGTCTTCATCTTTGTAGAAGCCTGTAAATATTACTTTGTCTTGGATATTATTTTTTTCAATTATGTCGTAGAGTTCTTTAATTTCTGGTTTTGTTTTGTCTTCAAATTTACCTCCTGCAATTACAAAGTATGGTGCTTGTTCTTTGTCTAGAGTTTTAAGGAAGGATACATAGGAAAGTAATGCTCCTTTAGAGTTTTTAGTTCTACTAAAACCTGCTCCAAAATATATGAGGTATTTTTTCTCTCTCCAATCTTTAGGGAGTATATTTTCTAGGGATGTTTCTTTCTCCTCTATTTCTACTCCTATGTAAGATACAGAGATCTTCTCTGTTGGATATTTAGGATAGTACTGTAGGAACTCTGTTTTAGTATTTTGAGAATTGGTTACAAGATGTTTACATTTCATAGCTTTGTTTAGTGTCATCCAGTACTGTATTTTTCTAACAAAGTTGTGTAATGGGGATTGTTGGGAGTACATATTGAACATGGGAAGGTTCATGTCGTGGATGAAGAGAACTACTGGCATACTGTATGAGGGGAAGTTTCTCCAGAAGTATGGGCAAAAGTATATACTGTCTTTTTGTTTTATTTTTTTAATAGTGGGAAGGATTTGTGTGAGGTAAGTTGTGTCATTTTTGTAATCATTGTCTTTATATTCCCCTATTCTAAGTATTTCTGCATTTGGATATTTGGATATTTCAGTATCTAGGGTAGATTCTTTATTCTCGAAAAGGAGTATGACGTATTTTGTATCTGGATATTCTTTAACAAGAGAAAGAATTATATTCCTTGTATATCTGCCTGGTCCTGCATATGCCATTTGATCTTGGGTTGTAGTTCCGTCTATTATGATGTGCATATGGATATATTACCAGATGTACATAGATATTTCTTCTTTTCGAGGATATAGAATATAATGGAGACATAATTTATATAACAATCCAAGATGCAACAAAGAAAAGACTTCAAGAACTTAGTAGTTGAATTAATAAAAAACCTAGTACACCTGATAAACAAACTGTTAAATAAGATTGGTTTGGATCTTAAAGGATATCCAAATTCCGATGCGAAGAGACGAATGATGATAATGCGTCATTACAAAATCGATACTCTTCTTGATATCGGTGCAAATTGTGGACAGTATTCAAAGAATATGCGAAAGATGGGATACAATGGAAGAATTGTATCTTTTGAACCTCTAAACAATGCATTTAAAAATTTGGGGAAAGTTTCTTCAAGAGATAAGAATTGGTTAATTAATAATTATGCGCTTGGGAATAAAAATATGAAAAATATAATTAATGTGGCTGGAAATTCTTATAGCAGTTCTATCCTAAAAATGCTTCCGAAACATTTGAATAGCGCCCCTACTTCGAGATATATTGCTAAACAAGAAATTGACATTAGAACACTTGATTCAATCTATAAATCATTTTGTACTTCTAAGAGTAATGTTATGGTAAAGATAGATACTCAAGGATATGAAAAAAATGTGCTTGATGGAGCAGATAAATCTTTAAAGCATATTAAAATAATTCAATTAGAAATGTCACTAGTACAACTATACGAAAATGAGATGTTATTTAATCAAATGATTAATCATCTTGAGAAAAAAGGTTTTCAATTATTTTCTTTAGAGAATGGATTCTCACATCCTAAAACAGGACAATTATTACAAGTTGACGGGATATTTGTCTCAGTAAAATAGACTTTTCTAATTCTTCAAAGAAGTTCTTCTTATCTTATTTGCTATCTTAGATACAAAACTTGCAAGCTTCATCTTTTTTAAAATCAGTACGATTAAATACTTAAAAATACTCCTTAAATAAAAGGTTACACCATATAAAAGACCAAAATGCATTCTTATAATGTTGTACTTTTCTATATACTGCGACCAAGACCCCTTGGAAGAAAATCCCGTCTGAGCATAAACAGCAATTATTCTTCTCACAAACAAGCCTTTTTTATTAGCTTTCACTAATCTACATTCCCATTCATAATCTGCACTAACTTTATACTTCGGGACAAAAAGTCCTACTTGAGTAAAAGCTGTTCTACATGCAAATAATGATTGCTGCTTGATATTTTGACCTAATTTTATCTTAAAATCAGAAATCCTTTTTAAAAAAACATTTTCTGATTCACCTCTAAAAATATTTTTGCATACCACACCACCATAAAAGAAATCTATATGTTTATTTTGTTCAGCAACTTTTACAACATCCTCTACAACGGTTTTGTCATAGAATTTATCATCCGAATTCAGAAAGTAGATTAGATCTCCTGTAGCCAATTTCACACCTTTATTCATTGCGTCATAAATACCATTGTCTTTTTCTGATACGAGAATTGCAATTTTGCCTTTATATTTATGCAAAATCTCAAGAGTCCCATCAGTTGATCCACCATCAATAACTATGTATTCGATATTTTTATAAGTTTGCTCCAAAACTGACAGAATGGCTTCTTCAACTGTTTTTGCATTGTTATAAACTACAGTAATAACGGAAATTTTCATCTTTTATTGGGATAATTTTAACTATTTGCAAATCACAGAGATACATCGAATATAAGAATTCTTTTGTTCTTTCCATCCATTTCTTGCCTTAATTTTAACATGTCCAACTTCAAGATATCTTCAATTTTAATTGTATTGTATTTCTCATTTGAATATTTCTCCTTCAAATCAATAAAAACAACTTTATCCACATTCTTTGATTTCAATTCCTCTTCAAACTTAACAATCTCTCCACTACTAAAATTAAACGTTTTCAATCCCTCTCTCTGTTTCAGCATCTTTTTCTTTGGAACCCACTCTCTTAACGACCATTTCCATTCAGCACTTTGTACATCTTCATGCCTAAGAAAGTATGGGATTCTATCCCAACCTATATCATTTATCCAAACCCTCTCATCCTCATCTACTAAGGCAACAATCTTTTCACACTCTCGGTTGTATCCATACATCAGATATGCCCCTATTTGCCCATGGGTATATGAACCAAGTAAAGATGTCCCTGCGGTAAACAAAGATATAGCTACGATTAAGATGTATTTAGATATATCCTTGTTGAATCTCTTAGAGAAATACATAATCCACATTGGCCCTAAAAGTAAAACAGTCGCAAGAATCTTGACCCATACAAAACTGTACTCGAAATATATTCCCAATGCAGAAAGAACAGTTGTAAGAATTAATATCCAAAGATATTTCTTTTCTCTTTGGATATCTTTTAAGAAATACAAAAAGAAAATTATTATAACCGGTGCTACTGGAAGCAGATATCTCCCAAGAGATGCCCTAAGAATATATATAACCAAATATGTAAGAAGAAAAATAGATAAAAATACTAATTCTTTTCTTTTTTCTTTAAACCATTTCTTTAAATAGTCCCAAGAAAGAACAACAGCTGGGATAAGTATAAGGAACGGTATTGAAAGAAAAGAGAATGTCCTTGGATAGAAGATTTTGCCAAGATATGAAAGACCCATATTCACAATCTTAATCAAATCGGTATCTCCAGTTAAAAGAGGGATTGTTCTGGCAACATCTTTGTTAAACTGTATGTCCTGATTGTATGTTGCCCTCTCAGAAAAAAAACCTCTCCCCATCTCAAAGAATCCTCCATCTATCAAGCCCAAAATATTAGCATTGTAAATATTCAATGGCACTAGTGACGTTGTAAACATAAGCACTAGAAATACAGCAGATGGTAAAAGTAATTTAATACCAGATAAAAAGGTGTTTTTTATCGAACCCCATTCCTTTATCAATACCCATATTCCAAGTGCAGGAAGCAAAGAAAAGAAGACATGCTCTTTCGCATCAAGGAGTAAAAGTAGGTATATCCCAGAGAGCCACTCGCTTCTTTTGCTAAGTATAGATTCGAGGATTAGTAGTACAAAGAAAAGTGCCCCAATATCTCTGTAAAAAGTAGGAACATACATTAGAAATTGGTAACTATAAAAAAGTAATGTAACTCCAAGAAGAGAATATATTAATCTGAAGTTAAAATTTCTCCTTAGGATTTTAAAAAATATTACACCACTAAATAATCCGAAGAGGATATTTACCAATGTAGCTACAAATACAGATGGACCAGCAAATATATATATTATCCCTACAAGTAGTTTGCTTAAAAACCCATGTAATCCTACGCCATAATTTCCAATCCACATACCACTTTTAAGAAGAGTGGAAATTGTTACTGCTTCTCCTATATATATATTTTCGTCTACTAGTGAATCTCTAAAAAAGGAAAGTCCTAAAAAAATAGCAAACCATATTAAAAAAAATATGAAAGGAATGTATTTTTTAATCTTTAACATCAAATATATATACTATTTTATTCTTCAATTGTACTTCTTTTTCTAAATCTAACCAATCTAGCTTAATGAATTCACTATAATATATTTGTCCATCAAAAGATTCACCTGCCAATGTTGAATACACCGTTATAACTTTCTCTACTTTAAAATATGAGATGTTTTTTTTAAATGTCTCTAAATCTAAAAGATATGTTGTATAATCACTTGTTATCAAGAAAGCATAATTATACTGAGGTCCCATTGTTTTCAACAAAGCTTTCTTGGGGAGAATCTCCTTTAATGTCCAATGCCATTCAACTGGAGAATAGGTCTCGCCCCTAAATACAGCAACAAGATCTTGGCTTCCGTTATCACTAATCCACAATGTTTTATCCTTTGGTAAAATTTCCGCAACTTTGTCTGACTCATTATTTCTTCCCCAATTAATATATCCATTAATTTGTCCCTGAGTATATGAAAACAAAAGAGCAATTCCCAAAGAAAACACTGAAAGAAGAGATATGAAAATACCTTTACATAGTTTGAATTTTGGTTTTAATAAAGAAATGGATAGCAGAACAAAAAGAAATGTCTCTATTAATATCTTAGGTATTATATATGAAACCTCAAAAACAAAGCCTAACAATACAAATATCCCCGTTCCAATTATTAATCCCATTTTTTGTTTTTTTGTAAAAGCATTAAAGAAGAAAATGTATACCAGCAATATCCCAATAAAAGGAAGAATCGGTAAAAGATATCTTCCATGGGAAGTTCTAATTATGTAGATAAATAACCAGAGAAGAGTTAATAAAGAAGAAAATACAAATATATCAAACCCTTTCTTTTTCGATTTAATGTATTTCCAAACAAGTAAAATACTAGAATATATAATTGGAAAAATGACTACTTTTGGCACAGAAATAAAAGAGAAAGATCTCGGGTAAAAGATCTTCCCCACATATGCCGAAACAAAATTACACGAATCAACCAATACTCGAAGAAATGGTACTGATATATTTTCTGTACTTAAGAAAGCAATTTTCCGTCCACCCTCTACTGAATTTTGTCCCGCAAATTCTGGCCCAAAGTGAGTCAATGAATATGTAAAATCTCCCTTTACTAAGCCTAATGTTGAGGACAAATACATATTTACGGGGATTAAACCAGTTGTGAACATTAGAACTACCCATAAAAGAGATGGGAGAAAAACAATTACACTTGTTTTAAATACATCCCAAATCTTGGCAAAGAACCTTGTTTCTTTGGATGATATTAACAACCAAAGGACATAAAATACTGCAAAGATTAAAAATACATACTCCTTGGAATCAAGCAACAAAAGAAATACTAAAGACATCCAACCTTTGTTCCATTTCCTAACAACTCCATACAGAAATACAACAATCATTGAAAGAGATGGAATATCTCTTAGGTAAGTTGGCATACTTAAAACAAAATGGAAACTTGTCATCATAAAGACAGTAGCAAATACAGCAAACCAAGAATTCTTTAAGGTAGATTTTAGCAACTTAAAGAAAAGAAAACCTGTTAACATTCCAATTAAGATATTGTAAATGGTAACTATGTCTATAGAAGGACCTGTTATTAGAAACAGAAGTGCTGGAGGTAATTTGAAAAGAAACCCATGTAATCCTACTCCATAATTCCCTATCCACTCGCCGTTTTTTAGCACCTCAGACATTAACCATGTCTCCCTGTAGTACAAGGCTTCATCATTCACCATATCTCTGAAATATGCTAATACCAGCATTAGTGCAAAATACAAACCCATGAATATGTAAAACACAACATCAGGGTTACCCTTAATTTTTAGCCAAGCTTTTTTAGCAAAGTTCATCATACAAATGAATACTCAGTTATTTTACTTCTTCTTCCAGATAGTTCACCCACCATTCATTAACATCTTTCTTGTCATTGAGTAATTTCTTCAATTTCTCCTGTCCCTTTTCTCGAATCTTTGGATCTTTCAACAATTCATCTATTTTTTTCTTTGTATCTTCTATCATGGTCTCTCTGTTTATTAAGGAATACATAAGATTATACCTATTTTCTAATTCATCACTAGAACCAGAGGTAAGTTCACTTGCGAATATTGCATGAACACCCGTAACAACGCATTCACTTGCCATCGTCAAGCTATCTCCCACGAATAGCTGTGCAAAAGACATAATACTGTGAAGCTTTGTGTGTGGAACTTTAATTATGTACTTACTAAACTCCTCTGGTAATTCTTCTTCCGAAGAAACTAAAACTTTTCCGTATTTTTCTAAATGTTTTATTATCTCCATCTTCTGCTCATTTGTAAATCCTTTGTGCCCCAAGTCATGGCTAGCATTCCATGCTACAAACCTTACAAAGGAGAATTTGTCTCCTTCCTTCATGTTTACCAATTTCAAGTCTTCTGGGTTCGCTTTGAAGTAGTGAGGGTGTAGATAGAAAAGTTCTTTGAAGGTTTCAATTCTCATCTGTTTCTTCCCTAAATCTTTTCTGTAGAATATTGGAGTAAGAATCTTGTAAGAGAAAAGTTTAGAAAAGAACAAAGATTCGACAGATCTTTCAGTATCACAGTATGCGATATTTTTCTTTCCAATTAAAAATGCAACAATTGCCATCATTGGAGATGGTCTACCAATTAATACATCCGTTTTAAACTTAATAGCTTCAACAAGATGTTTGTATGTAGAGGTCAGCAATATTAATGCCTTGTCTAACTTCCCCTTTCCAGTACTCTTCCCAACAACTGTATATTCAATCCCATACTCGTCTAGTATTTCCCAGTTTCTATCCTTTTTTACAACCAAGACTTTTACATTATGCCCTCTCTTTTGAAGAAGGTTAATAATATTATGAAACTGATGAGCCCATGCAGGATGGGAGATAGATATTAGAACATTCATTATTCTTTTTTCTTGAATTTAGAGTAGTAAATCTTTTTAGCAAAATAAACTAGAAAATTATATAACCTTCTCCTATGTGTTTCAATCCGATTCTAATCTTGGCTAGAATCATATCTGATTTCTTTCGCGAATTTGTACGAAAAAAATAAAACAATT
>Ga0209318_1001036_pt1 | contig 20279 bp, 34 predicted proteins | sample RifGroE1_FD_183999 | JGI IMG/M metagenome (GOLD analysis project Ga0209318, IMG submission 183999) | Groundwater microbial communities from Rifle, Colorado, USA - Groundwater E1 (SPAdes) (version 2) | ecosystem: Environmental > Aquatic > Deep subsurface > Groundwater | place: Rifle, Colorado...
TCATCCTCTCCCCCTCATTTCCTTTTCCCAGCCAAATGCAGAGGAGCCTTTGCCAGAGCGTCAGCTACCTCCACCAAGTTCTCCACCACCGCCCCCAGTTTGGGGTTCTTCATGTCGATCATCCAACAGGGTTGCGAGGCTGAGTCGTAGAAGGTGTTCGACCCCAGGCACTTCGGCTTGTTGGCATCCCGCAGGATTTTCTTCTTCTCAAGCTCGGTCTTGATCTGGGTATAGGACCCGAACCGACGAGCGACCCAGGTCTTGAATGCTGCCCGGGACAGGTAGAGGATCTTGCTGTCCAGCTCGTAGCGGATCAGCAGTGGGCCGCGTGGGGCTTCGATGATTGTGCAGATCCCTCTTGGCCGGTAGTCGCCCTTGACCAGCAGACGGTTGGAGGCGTGTTCGTCCAGGAACTGACCAAGGATGCCGACAGGATCGCCGACCAGGTCGTCCTTGTCACCGCGCATGTTGCGGATTACCTTGATCACCCACTCCATCGTCGGCACCACGTCGAACTTGATCAGTCCAAGCGACTTGGCGATCGCTCCGCCGACTAGAGACGCCGAAGCAACGGCCGACCAATACCGCTCATCTCCCCGCACCTTCGCCCGCAGGTCGATCTTCTCCCGCATCTTGTCGATGGCAAACTTGACCACGTCGATGTTGCGGACCAGGTATTTGGCATAGACCTCGCCGGCATGGCCGAAGTTCTCATGGATGGTCCAGTAAGTCTGTGAGGCGATCTGACCCTTGAAGCAGTCCATCTCCGGCACCGGGTACTCGAAAACCCGGTTGATCTCGGCGGAGGCGTCGTGCTTGAGTTCAGAGAGTTTGTCGATCAGTGAGGCGTTCGACGAGGTCACGGCCAGGGTGTTCCAGGCGTTGATCAGCTTGCGTTCCTCAGAGTTCTTGGTCAGTCGCGCCTTGTCCCGCCCTTGAGTCACCTTATAGACGAAGTCGCTGATCTCGATCCCCGGCATGTTGGTGACCTCGTCAACCACCAGCGGCAGGTTGCCGTAGACCCCGAGCCTGGATACTAAGGCGTTCTTGGTGTCGTCCCTCAGCATCATCAGGTCGTTGTGGTAGCCCCAAATCGATTGGTTGAAGCGGAGCATCAGGGTCTTGCCGGCACCGGACTCGCCGACCATCGAGATCAGGGCCCCATCAAAGCCGGTGAACTTCATCAGTGGGGCACCAAAGCCTGCCAAAAGAGCGAAGGCGAACGGCTCCATGCCCCGGTTGTTGAAGACCTCGGTGGCCGCTGACCACTTCTCGAGCGACCCCTGCTGCCGGAACCCTTCCGCCGACTTCGGCACGTTGCGGGCCAGGCTGGCTTCTTCGCAGGAGCCGTCGGCGTGGTAGATCTTCCTGCCATGGACGAACATTGGCTTGCCGCCGCTGGTTTCTTTCCAGCCCATCTGGCAGAGTAGGCGGGTCATCCGCCGGTTACGCTGCAGCTTTGCCTGGTACGACTCGATGTAGCCAACCATCCGTTTCTTCTCGTTCATGCCTACCACCTTGATATGATTGTCTGACAGTATGGTCATCAGCGCCTTGGGGTCATGCACCAGAGACGACCTGATCGTACACTCCATCTCGCCCTCGTGCGGCAACCGGTGCCTGAGAGTAGTCACCTCGTAGCCCAGCGACTCGTCGTAGGCAAGGCAGGAGATGTGCAAGTCCTGGTCATAGAAGCGCACCCAGCGGCCTTCCTCCTCGGCAAACAGGCCTTCCTCGGTGCGACGGTAGCCGGTCGGCGGCTCACACTCTTCGACGGGGACTTCCTTCTTCGCCGGCTCCGGCCGGCCGAGGACGATCGGGCTCTTGATCTTGCCGTTGTGCGGACAGCCGATGCAGCCGCCGGCGTTCTCGGAGCCGAGCTTGGCGCAGGTCGTAGGTCCCACCCCCGCGTCCCGCCATTGCTGGATCTTGGTGTCGGTCTCGGTGGCGGTGTAACCGGAGTACCCTTGCGACCAGGCGTGGACGATTTCCGGACCGTTGACACAGTGAACCAGGACACCGATGCAGGCGTACCACACAGGCTCGCTGATATTGCCCCCTGTCGCTCGCATCTGGCTGACCTGGGCACACTTGTCGGCAATCAGGTTGGCGTCGCTGGGCACGTCGTCATGGACGAAGAACTCGGCATTGATATCGGTGTTGACCTTTGGCGGCAGCAAAGCCTGGTGCTGCACCTTTTTCTTTTGCGCCGCGGCCAGCAGACGGGCGGTGAACTCCTCAAATTCTACGTCGCCGGGGTCAAGGATCAGATGCACCGGCTTGGGCTCCTTGCCGGGCTTTCTATTGGTCGTGCCGGGAATGCGTAGGACCGAGGCCGGGTCGGAGGTGCGGGAGGAATCTGCGCCGATCGCAGGGGCGTACGTCGCCACGACTTTCTTCAAGGTGTGGGCCACGGTCTGCCACTGCGCCGTGGGGATCGGCTCGGTGAGGATCCAGTGGGCATAGAGGCCGTTGCCGGAGTTGACCACGGCAGGCATCGGCAGGCCGGTCTCAGCGATGAATTGCTTCAGGGCCTGACAGCCCTCGCTCTGGTTCTTCAGCGGCCATTTCTCGCCGCAATCGATGTCTAGGAAAAAATTCTTCAGGGTCAGGGTATTGACCTGGCTCCTAGTCTTCATGGCGAGCTTCTTGTACTCGTCTTTCGGCAGCCCTCGTGGCAACGAGCGGTTATGCGCTTGGGCTTCCTTGATCTTCTCAGGGCTGAACACCGCCTGAGTTATGTAAACGGTATTGCCGCCTTTGTCCAAGGCGAGGAGGTTGGCTACGGCGGCATCGAGGTTGTCATGGAAGTAGTGACGGAAACCGCCTCCGGGCAACAGCATTGCGACGCAATAATACCCTTCTCCGGGAAGGAGCCTGTGCAGAAACATCAATCACCTCCATCAGCAGGTTAAATGTGTATTGCTTTACCTACTGAGGACGTGACATTTCCGCAACGATTTTCTTCAACAGCGCTTGGCGCTCGGCTGTCTTGAGTTTTTCAGGCAGCGGAAACCGGCCGGCCTTGCAGCCGCGCTGGATCATCTGCGCGTACCAGTACGCCCTTGTGAGCCGGAGCTGGTCCGCTACGTTGTGACCCTTTTTCCAGCGGTGGATGGTCTCCCGGGAGATGCCGGTGATATAGGAAAAATCTACCTGCTTCATCTCGGCGACATCGATGATGCGGAAGATGAAGTCGACTTTCTGTTTCGTTGCTTCTGACATGGGGGCTCTCTTCTCTGCGTTAAAGTTCTATTAATTTTCCAGGTATTCCTGAAGCTCGCAAAACCTCAATATTATTTTTGCCGTATGCCACAAGGACAGACGGTGCTCCTGCGTTGGCTGCTGCTTTACTGCCGTCTACGTGGTGGAAATACAAACGGCCCTCCAGAAAAAGGACAGCGTCAGCAGCGTTCCAAACATGCGAGAAAAACATCTTCGTTTCTGTACGAGCAAATATCAAGGCTATTCCGTTCCCGTGCTTTGCCATCCTGGATAACCATGTTGTGGCTTCAAGCCCATACGGAGGGTTGCACCATATCCTGCCGTACCAAGGCTGTGCGAGCCCATCATCAAGAACTGAGTAGTGATTCCGTGCTGTGGGCCAAGGTCGCTCTACAGGGGCACAAGGGTCAAGATCGAATGGACCAACCGCGCTGATTATTTCCGGCGGAGTCAGCCACTCATCTTTCAGCATATTCGCGCTTTGGTGTGACCCCATGCCGTTGTGCATTTGGTGTACCTTTCAAATTTGGCAGGAGCGATGTTCTGCCCCTGCCGGAAGGTTAATCTTACAGACCGAGGTCCTTCATCAGCTGGTCATCAGTCACTTCGCCGGGAGAAGCTGCAGGAGCAGCGGCTGCACCAGCGGCCGGGGTTGCACCGAGGTCAAGCCCGAGGTCGTCCAGCAGTTCTCCGCCACCCTGCGCTGCAGCAGCAGCAGCAGCAGCGTCAGCGTCCGCCTTGGCTTTGGCCTCGGCAGCAGTCTTGGCCTTAGCTGCTTTGGTGGCTGCGGCTTTCTCAGCTTTGGACTTGGCGGCTGCTTCAGCCTCAGCTTTCTGAGCGGCTTCCATATCCGCCTTGTCAGCTTCTATCTTGAGGTCAGCAAGAGACGGAGCCTGCAGCTTGGCAGTAACCGGAAGCGCCGGCAAAGCAGGAGCGTTGAACCCGCCAATGATGTCCTCAGTCTCCGGCAGGGCTGCCATCTCAGCCAGCTTTGGCAGGGATGCTTCAGGAAGGAAGCCGCCGAACTTGAAGATCACAACCGGGAAAGTCTGGGCCGGGTCAAAGCCGACCAAGGTCTGGGCGGTGCCAAGCGGGATACCAGCGGCGGAAAGCTGCTTGACGTACAGGCCGAAGTTCTTCAGCGATGCCGGCGGGATCTTGAACTGGTAGACCTTCGGGTCAGTCTCGGTCTTGCGGCTGCCGGGGATGAAGATGGCCAGCAGTTTGCTATCAGCGCAGGCCTTGCCCTTAGTAGCGTTGCCGTTCTGGTCGGTGCCGCTGCCGAACTGATTGTGCGGGCAGGTGGCGCAAAGGTCACTCTGCACGGCCAGAGAAGTCGGATCCGGCCGCTCGCCGTCGACGGAGAAGCAGTCTGAAGATTTACCTTCCTCGCCCGGGTTGAACGCCGTGGCGTACCAGGTCTTCTGCAGAGGCTTCCTGGCCCGCAGCACAACCATCGGTAAGTAGGCGTTCTCATCGGGGCCGATGACCATCTTGCCGGCCGGGAACGGAGACTCCACACCACCGGAGTCGACCAGGGTGAACTGCTTGCCGGAGAGTTTCAGGCGTGGAGGCATCCCGGTGCTTATACCCGCAGCGGCCTCGTCGTTGGCCTGCTTGGCGAGGGTAGGGTCAAGGATGTATGAAGGAATGGAAGTGCGGTCGGGAATTAACAGATCGTTCATTTGTAGCTCCTAAATAATTGATGGTTGCGCCCTCTCGGGCTGTTGATTAACTTCTTATCTTTTTTACATAATCCGGAACCACTCCATACGGACTTGGGGCAGGTTCCTTAGTAAGCACAGCTACTTCTGTTCCATTTACAGTTATTACAGCTATTAAGTCCGGTTCCTGAACGAAATAATCTTGGAGAGCTCCGGACTCATCTTCGTCGGAGTAACAACTGACCACAGAACCAGCAGCACTTACATACAGACTACTCTGATCCGGCACGTACTCAGTTTCACCACGAACTCTGAATTTTATTTCGTAGATTACCACTACGACCTCCTCACCTTAATGCCTTTGAAAGTAGAATAATTAACCCCTGGCGGGGGTGCCTGTCCGTCCTCCAGCCTCTGCTTGACCGCGGTCTTGGATACTGCGTGGGTCAGGAACTCAAACTCAGCGTTCTCCTGGACCCATCCGAAAAATGTCGACCAGTCAGCCACGGACACGGAGTCCACGGTCTCGATGTAACTGGTGCCGTGCGGGGTCTTCATGCTAGAGGCGCCGACCCGGTTCATCTCGGACATCAGCCAGGCTTCGCGTTTCTCTTGCAGGGCCTTGAGGTCGGCAAGCTCAGCGTCGAGAGCTTTTTTCTTTTCCGCGATCAAGTCTCGAGTGGCGACGTATTTCTCGATGACCATGTCAACGGTGATCGTTTGAGGCATGGTGGTCTCCTTCTTTTGAGGTTTCAGTTCGTTGACGGTGCCGATCCAGTTGCACATGCACTCGACGACGTTGAGGTCCGGCGGGGCCGGGTAGCTGACACTGGTGAGCCGGTTCGGAGCCCTGCCGCACTTCGGGCAGCCTTGGTGCAGGATCTTATACTCCGCCATGCTCATCATGCCTACTGGTTTGCTTGCGGTCATTTAATCCTCTCAGCAAGTTTGTCAAAAAATTTGCCGGAGTCATCACTGTCCAATACGCTTTGTGCGCTGCGATACGCTTTCCATTTAGTGCTTGGTTCTGCTTCTCCGTTGTTCCGCAAAGCGTCCAATTCTTCAAACACACAAGCAAAAGCATCAAAAATTTCGTCCGGCAAATAATCCAGGTCTTCTCTTTTCAAATACTTGCGTAGGTATTTTTTAATTCTGTATTTCATAGTGCATCTTGAATGATGCGCAGCAAAAACGCGGGCTGCGCTTCCACTGATATCGTGCACCTCAACAATAGCACCACACGAACATGAAATTTTCATACTCTCCTCCCGTTTTAAATAAATGGTCGCAGCGGCAGGGCTCGAACCTGCACTGAGATATTATCGGTCGATTCGGCTGTTTCCAGTCTGTTCCGTTCTTATTACCTCAGCCTGGGACTTTTTCAGGTGCGTCTACCAATTCCGCCACGCTGCGTTTTCTCTCATTCAACTCAACCTTAGCCCTTTGTAAACGGGTTGTCAACAATTATTTGTGAAGGGGTTTACTTTTTATTCGTCGTCTTGTTCTTCCCAGTAATCCTCGATCATACCGCATACTTTCTCCCGCGCCCCAGGCGTCAAAGCCGCAAAGCAGTTCTCGGAAATGTCGCCATGAGACTCCTGCACATGCTCGTCCAGCAACTCTATGACTTGGCCATACCAGTAACCTTCTCTGAAAAACTCGTTGCGGATGCTCACACAGTCTTGGCATGTTTTATCAGTAATCACTCGGCCGTCATGAATATTCACTTCTCTAAGATAGACCTCACCTCTGACGATGGTCTTCCTGCACTCACCACAGCGATGATCCTTGCGAGCTTTCGGGTGACTCTGGCTGAGGTTGGTTGAATAGCTGTCGATGTCTACCGATACTGTTGAGCAATTCATTATCTTCCTCCACTGTTTGCCATCTCCAAAACGACGTCCTGGAACCGCCCCTTGCCGAGCAGGACGTCGTAAGCACGTTTCTCTTCAGCTGTTGCGTAGATATGTGCAATGTCGATCTTCGCCGACTGCTTAGACCCGTCCGTCCTGGCGTTGGCCTGCTGGACCTTGGCAGCTTTCAAATAGGGGGCGTACCAGATCGACAAGGAGGCAGCGGTGAGGTCGAGGCCGTGGGCCATGGTGTCCGGGTTGGCCATGATGATCCAGGGGTCGGGCAAGGAGCGGAACTCTCGGAAGATCTGCGCCCGCCGGCCAGCTGAGACGCTGCCATCGACGACTGCCACCGACCAGCGTTTGCGAAGCTCAGTGGCGAGGGTGTTCAGGACCCCGGTGAACGGCACGAAGACCAGGACCTTCTCGTTGTTGGCCTCAATCAGTTCCTCAAGGACTTTCAGGCGTGGACCGAAGTCGAACTTGACCAGCTTACCCTCCGCATCATAGGCCACGCCACAGCTCACCTGGATCAATTTACTCAATAATACCGCAGCGTTAACTGCTGTAACTGTCTGCCCACGGAGGTCGGTGGCGGCCTGGTTGCGCAGCTGTTTGTATGCCCTCTCCTGCTCCGCTGACAACTGGGCGCGGCGATCGATGAAGCATGGCTCCATGGAGGAGCAGACTGTGCGCTTGAAACGGATGGCGGGTTTCAATATCCTGGCGACGGACTCTTCCGCCCCTTTCTTCGGCACCCATTTGAACGGCCCGAACTGCAGCATGGTCTCCTGCTTGAACGATGTGAAGTGACCTCGGTAGTTCTCAGGGGTGATCAGCTTGCACTGCCCGAAGGCGTCAGGTGGTTCATTTGGAGTCGGAGTGCCGGTCAGGCCCCAGGCGGATCGGACGATGCCCTGCTTATTCAACACCCGGTTCATCGGCGCCCATAGGACGCCCTTCTTATTTTTCGCTGACCTCAGTTCCGCTAGTTCATCAACGATTACCAGGTCAATGTCCGGGCGGGCGGCGAGGGCTTCCTCGATGAGTCCTACTCCGTGGTGGTTGACGATGTAAAAATCATGCGGCCGAGCGAGTAACTCAAGGCGTTTCTGCCGGCTGCCATGCAGGACGGCGAAGGTGCGCAGCGGGAAACTCTCGAAGACGTTCTGCTCCCAGACATCGTAGATGGTAGAGAGCGGGGCGGCGATCAAGGTGCGGCGGATCTTGCCGGCGCGGCGAAGGTAGTCAGCTGCCCACAGGGCGCTTAGGGTTTTTCCTGTTCTCATTTCTGACAAACAGTAGCAGCGGGAGTAAAAGGTGAAAAACTCCGCAGTATCGCGCTGATACCACCTCGGAGTATACCTCCCCGGCCAATCATACTGCGTCCTGATCGGTGACTGGACCCTAACCCCGATGTTATTGAGTACCCTGGCAACCTCGAGGGTGTGTGGCACGGCGACGAACTGCCGGCCCTGCACCACCGCCTCCTTGAGATCAGGGAACAGGGCGCGGAACTGGCCGGCGTTATCGGTCTGCAGGACGTAGTGGTCGTTTAGGACGCGGATGGTCATTGAGGTTTTTCCATCTCATATACAGCAGATACACATTTTATCCTTGGATCAGTCAGTGCGACATCTTCTGCTATTTGCTCGAGTTCCTTAATTGTCGAGCCCTCCGCTTCTATGAAAGTACAGGTATAGTCCCCACTGACAAGTTCAAACCACATACAAAAAGTTTTCTTGCTCATATCTCCTCCTTCTCAGGATTCAGTTTTGTAGGAAAATCCGCGTACCTTCGGAATTTAATTGCCTTTTCAACTACTGGGTCCTCGCTCCATGCAACGCTTGTCTTATTAATATACTCACCTTTATACGCAGCCAGGTTTTTAAGTACCGAAGACTTCTCAGCGAACCGAGTGAGAACGTAGCTTGCGTTCAACGTTTCAAGAGTCACCTCAAGCATAGACTTCAGTGGCTGAAACACTTCATGCGGATCTGGTTCAACAGTCACTTCAACCGACTCAGCAGGAGACATCCAGTAAGCAGCGCCGCAGGACAGGCATGCATGGCGGGTCCCGGCCTCATAGTCCTCATCATCAGTTTCCTGCAAGGTCTTTTTGCTGCAGGATGGGCAGTATAGGATGGTCATTCGGGATCCTTGGAAAACGAAGGAATAATAAACATGGTCCGCTTTCGATCAAGAAGCTCCACCAGCAAAGCGTCAACCACTCCTCCAGGCAGGACGTCACAAAGAGCGTCTGCAAGTTTCTTTCCTTCTTCCATCAGCTGCTCTCTCCACTTTGGCTCCCACCCATCTCTGGTTGTAGGGGAAACAATCGAAGTGTCGAAGACCAAGGTAAGGTCTTCCGGCTCAGTGGAGCCTACCCCTTGCGCTTTGAATACGTTCACTGTTTTCATACCATCCTCCCTAGTAACTTTTCCAGTAGTCGCCCCAAGAGGCGTACCCACCTGGAGGCTTGCCACCATATGCCTTTTCACGAAGTTGCTCCCTGGCTTCATAAAAGCTCAGGGCGTCATCCTGCATACTCTGGGCGACTTCTTCGGGAGAGGGCTCTTTTCCAAGCTGGACCTGGGATTTTTGGATCTTCTTAAGCCACTCTTCAAAAATCTTCAAAGTCTCAGGACCGTCAACCACGAACACTGTCCCGCCGGAGCAGGAGATGGCGTCGATCTGGAGTTTTTGAAAGCCTGTTGGTTTCTTACCGTGGGCCTTTGCCTCAACTGCCCAGCCATAGCCTCGGTAAAAACCGAGGTAATCTGGTATCCCAGACACTCCGAACGCCGAGCCTTGAACGGGCTTGAATACCCACCCTACAGCGTCGGCAGGAAATGCTCCGGCTTTCGCTGCTGAATAGATCTTGTACTTGGTGAGCAGGGCATCGATAGCGGCCTTAACCTTGCCTTCCGGTGTGGTGCTCACGCCTTCTCCCGAAACTCGACCTCGACAATCACCCAGGCAAGCTGCTTCAGGCGTTCAGAGAAAGTGCCGTTGAACCCTTCTCGCCGCGCAGCGGCCATCACACTGTTTATGAGCTCTTGTTTTGAGCGACTTATGTGGTGAGTAAGGTAGACCCACTTGCCTTCGTACAAGGCTTTTACTGCCCATAAGGTGTTCATGTTTTTGCCGCTCCCCGGCCAATGAAGTATTTAATGTCCCAGATCCAGAATCCTTGGCCGTACAGCATCGCCTCATACGATGGCAGAGTCATATATACCATGAAATCTTCATCGATGAGTTTGAGTCTTTGCCTATATACCCAGGAGTTTCTAAATAAAAAGTAAACGCCGAGTATAGTGATTGACGCAGACATCCACATGATCCAGAATTGTAACATAATGAGCACCGTCAATCCCTCCAAAGAAAGTCAGCAGGAAATTCTCCGATCCCAGTAGCAAACCCAGCGGCCCGACAATGTCCCCCGCCTCCGTACCTCCGAGCCACCTCGGAGACATCGAAGTCGCCGACCGAGCGCAACGACCACGACCGCACACCTTTCCTGTCGCAGTACGTTGCGGAGAACGGAGCGGCTGGGTACACCCTGCAGAGTTCGTTACCTACCTCGCTGACGTTGGCAGAGCAGTTGACCACTGGCACCTCGTGGATGTCCCAGAACATGATCCGGACGTCGCGCAAGGCGGCTTTGATCTGGCCGTTGCGGAAGGTATGGATGTAGCTGCCGGCTTCATAAGCACTGTGGATGAAGTATGGACTACTGGCCTCGTCGTGCCAGGCGTCGAACTCGAAGGGCAGGGTGGCTATGTAAAGATTTACTACTTCAGAATCTGGCAGCTCGAACTTCCACAAATCCCGGTCTTGGACGTAAGCGAGGATGGCAGGCATCGGCTCTCGTTTGTGGAAATACTCCCAAGTCAGGGCACAGCCGGACTTGTTCATGCTGAAGATGGCATAGTTGCTGCCTCTTAAATTCTCCTCGGCTGATCGATGATGGTCGATCACCAGCAGGCTGTACTTGGCGGCGAGGGCGTCGCAGGTCTCCCGGTCGTAGGAGAAATCGACAATGAGCAGGTGCGTCGTGCCCTCGGGGATCTCCGGCACCGGTTGGTTGTACTGGACCGGGATGTAGGTCGCTGTGTCCTGGTAAACTCTCCAGGCTGCGTAGGCGGATGCCATACCGTCTGCGTCTGAGTGGTAGAGAACTGTTACTGGTTTCATTTTCCCTCCAGGCTTTGCGTGATTTTGATAGGCACCACAGTGTCTATTGAGATTTTCAAAGTATCTCCTATCCAGAAGTTATCTTCATAGATAACGGAGATCACCTCACCTTCAGAAACAAACTCCGCAGAAACAACATGATCCTTGCTGCCTGGAGTATTCCTGAAAACTGTAAACTCAATAGTGTCTACTTTAATGACTATCTCTCCATCTCTCCGGATAACTCTTGGATCGTTAGATGTCACTAACTCCAGACCTTTAGGCGTCAGCATCATCCATCTCCTTGTTGGTTATGAGCCTGTCGGCCCGGTTTTGTGCAACCTCTGCTGCCCACTCATCCTCGGACAGCGGCTCCTGATCTCTGTCCCAGCACCAATCGATGTAGTCTTCGTATGAGGTGATCATGTTTTCTGGTCCTTGGAAAATGAAGGAATAATGAACATGGAGCGTTTGCGGTCGAGGAGTTCTGCCAGCAGGGCGTCGATCACTCCGCCGGGCAGGACATTACAGAGAGCATCAGCAAGCTGAAAGGCTTCTTCCATCAGCAGATCTCTCCACTCACTCTCCCACGAATTAGTTGTATCTGGGCGAGGAATCTCTTTATCAAAGATCAGTGTGAGATCTTCCGGGGCTGTGTCTCCTGCTCCTTGCGCTTTGTAGATGTTCACTGTTTTCATACTCTCCTCTCCCCGCGCCGCGAAGCGCAATTTTCGACGGAACACCAAGGACATAAGCCGGAAGGCCGCGCCGGGAAGTGCTCCGACGCCCAGGCATCCTCCATCCTCTGCACCCGGGGCAGGAACTCCTGCCAGACCTTGGGGATCTCCGCCTTGGTGATCGGCTTGATGCCGGTCGTCTGCTGGTGCTTGGTCCAGATATATTTCCCTCCGAACTCCTGCAGGTACGGCCTGACCACCGACAGGGCGGCGGCACAGACCCGCAGCTGGTCTTCGTCGTCCTTGATCTTGCCTCCTGTTTTAAAGTCGTACAGCTGGACAGCGTTCTCCTTGACCTTGGTAACCACCACGTCGAGCTTGGCCCTGAACCAAGCATCCTTGGCGAACCAGGACACGGCCTTCAGCTGTCGCGTCAAAGCGATCTCAAGCTCGGCCTCGAGCTTGTGACCGGAGCGGAGCATGGCTGTCGCATATTTCTCGACGGGCTTCAATGCCTCGATGTCCGGGTGCGGGATGCCTTTCAAGAAAAGCTCTCCTGATTTGTGGACACGCTGCCCCCAGATAGACTCTGGCGAGTCTGTGAACAGAACTGTAAAATAGAACCAGCGAGATGCGTACATCTTCGGGCAAGTTTCAAACTTCTCCAAAGCGGTGTAGCTCCAGCTGAAGGGCTTGCCCTTGGCGTTTAGTGGTTGGGTCATTTGGGGTCCTTGAGTTGTAAATAACTACGATGAATCTGCCTGTTAACTTTGGTTTTAGGATCGTAGACCTCAACAGTGCCGGAGGTGTTTTCATCCAAGACCTCAGCAAAGGTCACAGGAGTGCCGGCAGCGTCTGTCCAGAAAGGGTCAGGCCCGACTGCCTTATGGTTCTCTGAAAACGTGACTACATCCCCAGGTTGGAAAAGTTTCATTTCAATCTCCTTATCGCTGTACATAGTTGTTAATTTATCCGCAGCTATAATCGCCAAGAAAACTAACATTACGACCAAAGCGTAGTCAAAAAACCTATTGAGCATAGTTTCCCCCCCAAAAATGATGCCCTCGCAGTCAGTTACCCAGCCAGAGTGCGATCCTGCGAGGGCATCGTCCAGCGCACAACTTACTGTGACACGGTTTACAAACTATTGCAAGTAAAAAGTTGCGGGGTTTACTTATTTCTCGCAGTCCCCGTAGCTCACCGCATACCCACCGGAGGACTTCAAAGGCAGATCCGGGCACCACGCCGGTGCCGTGGCCATGACTTCCTGCATCATCTGCAGGCAGTCGTCGGCGCGATAGAACGGGACACAGGCGACTACTTCGTCGTAGGTTGAAGTCACTACTGAGTATATCTTGCCCGCGTCGCGTTGCCGCTGCAGCTTCAGCCAGCGGTTGATTTCCAGCATCTGGTCCGTCAGGACGATCCGGGCCAGGGCTTGGATGATGTTCTCCACTGCCTTGCCGCCGTACAGGTACGACCACTCGTTCTTGCGCCGGTTGGAAAGGTAGCGAAACTCACCGCTGTCGTTGCGCTGCAGCTTATAGTACCTGATTTTCATGCTGTTAGGGAGAAGAAACCCTTCGGGGCAGGTAGTCACCAAGTTGCGTTTGCCGACCGGGATAGTTTCCCCGCGCACTATTGCATCGAGCGCTCGTTGCGCCTCGCCCCAGAAGTCCACAATTGCCTTGTTGCTCTGTCGGTACTTGTCGACTATCTGCTTCACTGCCGCGCAGTGCCAGAGGTGAGTTTCCTCGTCCACATTGAGGGGTTTCATCGCCAGCGCTTCATCCCGCAGGAAGGCGTACCCAGGTTTGTAACTTCTCTGGTGGCAGAACGTATCGATGTCAGCGTCCAGCTTCTGAGCGGCAACTTGATCGAACAGCAGCGGTGGCGCACCCATGAACCCGACTCGCAGGCTCTCCTGGAATTTCGACCAACCCATACCATACCCGTTTCCGAGCGTCGAACTCTTACCAACCAATCCTTCCAGCCAGAACTCGTCGAGCTTGCGGTTGACCTCATAACCAAAGATCTTTGTCGCCTGGCGATTGTATGGGTCGCCGCCAGCGCGGAACAGGTCCAGCAGATCCTCTTGGCCGGCGGTGTAAGAGAGCTTCCGGGCCTCGATCTGGCCGAGGTCGCGCACAACAAGAACGTGCTGCTTAGGAGCATTAAGGGACCGCCGCAAGGCACCAGAGGTCGGGTCCCGCGGGTCTACCCGGTTCAGATTCGTCGTGTTTTGCTTGTCGCCGCCGCTGTCTCTGCCCGTTCTTGCGCCGTAATAGTTATGATACACCGGGAATGCCCCGCGCTTGCCGATCTTGAAGAACCGTTTGCTGCGGGTTTCCTTGATCGTTGATTTGATCCCCATGCGGGCCTCGACTACGGCTTGGACCTGTTCGTCCGGATGGTCAAGGAGCATTTTAAACTCCTCGTCGCTCTTACCGAAGGCGTAGGCCCAGGGGTAGGAGTTTTTCTCCTCTTTCATCCGGACCCGGTCCTCGACCGGCAACCCCGCAGTCTTGAACGAGGGCAATATCCCGAGCGGCGGCTCGCCGGCGTTGTCGGGGTCCACCCGTCCGTCCTTGACTTTCGAGGGGCTGAGTTTTTTTGGGGGGTCCACTCCGAGGGTCAGGAGTAAGGCGGCGAACTGGTCGTTGGAGGCGAGCACGGACTTGTCCGTTGCGCACTTCTTCAGCAGCGCCCGCTTGCTCCTGCGCTCGCGTTTATACTCCTCGACCAGAATGCCGCGCTCCACCTGCAGCACCGGCTCAGTGAACAGGCGGATGGTCAGGTCAATCAACCGCAGTTCGGAAGGTGGAAAGTTCCGCTTCATCGCATCAAAGGCGTCGGAGGTCAACTCCACGTCGTTGCAGCAGTAGCCGCCGAGTATTCTCTGCTGCTCGTCGGTCAGCTCCCAGAGATTGATAAAGTTGACCAGCTCATGCCCTTTCTCACCAAGCTGCAGTAGGCGGGCGATGTTGGCCAGGCTCACCGACTCGTGCGGGTAGAGGGCGCGGGCCATGCTCAAGGTGCAACCGATGAATGCGGGCTGTATTTTGGCTCGCCATGAAAGGATTGCTATGTCGAAGTGAGCGTGGTGCGCCACGACGAACGAGTCCTGCCAGGGGTGGGTTTTCAGGAAGCGCAGGAGGTCATCGCGCTTGTAGAGGTAAAACGCTCGTTCTCGCTCTATTTTGACCCCTAGACCGTGGACTTTGAAGAGAGGATGACGGACATATTCTTCCGTTGTCATCTTTGACAGGGTGATGTTCTCCTGCGTCACTGGGTGCTTGCCGTAGGCGGTCTCCCAGTCAAGGGTCACCTTAATAATCATCTCTTCTTCCTCCGAGTCCACACCGGCGCAGTTTTCTCCTGCCTGATGGCCTTCCAGCCTGTTTTTGGTGCGACTTTGGGCTCACTGATAGGTGGCGGAGAGTGGATGAATTGTACATCATCTATATATCCCCACTCCAAACCTGAAGCGGTGGCGTCAACCCGCAAATGTCCAAATCTAGAACTCTCGTCGAACCAGATCATCCCCTCCCCTCCCGCCCCACCACATGGTGGTGGAGCTTTAGTAATTTGGTCATGTTCTCCGGCTTCGGTCCGCCTGCCCCCGACTCCCAGAGTTGCCAGACGCTGACGGAAACCCCGAGGATCTTGGCCATGTCCTGCTGGGTCCGGCCGAGGGTGGTGCGGATGAATTTGATTTGTTCGGGGGTCATGGCCGAGGCCTCCAAAGATATTTCGGGGACCGCTCTACGCGGCCGAGTGCTGTTTTTATCCCCTTGTGGTCTACAGTCTGCGGGATCTCAAGTATAAACTTCGTCCCTGCCAGTGTAATAGGCCCTCCGCCGTCGAGGTATGCGGCTCGCATGGCATTGACTAATTCTTGTTTACCGTTTGCAGTCATCATACCAACCCTCTCAACAGTGCGAAAGTTACACAAATAAACCCAGCCCAGGCGATGGTGAAGCAGAACCAGGCGAGTTTTTCCTTTGTTGACAGGCCGTCGAGCGGGGTGTCGTCGCAGTTTTTCATGGTGGTCTCCTTGAGTATTTATTCGCCACATGGCGGTTGATGGTTAAGGATGCCGGGCTTTCCCCGGCGCGGTTCATGGCTGACCTCCGTAACTAAAGATTTCCACCTCCACCTGTTGGACCATTCCTTCAGCGTAGCCGTTCAAAGTTGGGGTTTTTCGCCCCTGTCTACTGCCTCAACCCCATCCTTTGCAGGTATGGGGCGGGCTTTCTTTATGTGACTCAGTTTACAGTTTATCGCTCGCCGCTGCAAGATAAAGTTAATTCAAACGTCCCGGCGGCGGGAATTTTCCATAAGTTTGCACTCCTGTCCTTGCCGGACAGCGAGGCCCACTCAGCACTCCCAGCATTTTTGCTACCTCGCCGGTGAGGGAGAACCCTCTCTTAGCAGGAGGGGCGAGGAGGGTCGGGCTGTCCCAACCCATCCGGGGCATGCGCTGCACCAGGCTTGCGCCCTTGGCAAGGCCGACGATCCTGGCGAGGGCGTTGGAGGTGTAGGTCTTGCCATCATCACAGTCAAGCTCGTAGGTCTTCTGGCCGGAGGGCAGGGTGACACGGCGTGGTGGTCGGATGACTCTTGTAGGCTTAATACTGGGCGTTGTCATAGGTCACCTTCATCTCAGTCTGGTGCTGGGTGAGTTTGTCGATGGCCTTCGGCAAGGCGAACATGAAGCTAAAGGCCATGAGGGCTATTAGGGACGCGGCTGCGGCGTAGAGGAGTAGGGATTTCATTCTTCGCCCTCCGGTATGCCGCCTATTTCAAGATATTCGCCAGTCTCAGCGATGACAATGGTCAGGCCACCCTCATCTATGGCTACGGTCTGGTTGCAGCCCTTGCGGGCGCACAACCACTCTCTCGCGTCTTCAGTGTTCATTGCCATGGTTTTATCCTCCTCTGCTGGTTTATCCTCGTCTTGCCACGGCACGGTGCCGTGCGTTCTTAACTGCTCGAATATGTCTGCTACTGTTGAGGGTTTGGGCATGTGTCCTCCTAACTAAACGATTGTCGAGGCCGGATACTTCGGAGTCAGCGGGCGGTATTCATCTCCCGCTGTTTTGCCGCATGTCTTGCACTTCATCGCAGGAATGACGTTCACATGAAAGTTCTGGTCATCATAGCCGTACCCTTCCTCGGTTTCTCCACAATGCTCACATACATATATTGCGGTAAAATCCCTTCTGTGCTGGTTGACTATCCTCTGAATTTTCATACTCCCCCTTTTGCCGGTGCCCGGCGGTTTATAATTGGTTTGTTGTGCTGCCTCGCCGCCGAGGAGGGCGCGTGTCCCTCCCCAGGAGCCGGGCGGCTCAGTACACCAGGTCCAGTGACTCGACAGCGGCCTTGAACTCCTCCAACAGCGCGGGCAACCGCGCCAAGAGTTTTTCCTCGGTGAAATCTGCAAGCTCTGCTTCGGGCCAGATGGCACAGGAACGGGCGGCGGCGAGGTCGGGTTCTTTGCCTTCTCCTACGCGGTACAGTGGGCGGTACTCCAGATGGTGCGGGCAGTCGGGCCTGGTTTCTGCGTCTATATATTTGTCGGGAGGATCGGCCAGAGATTTACCATCTTCGTCTACGGCGGCCAGTATCCAACAAGGCAGACCGGTCCTGCCGTTGTGGATGTGGTGCATCTCACCCTTTCTAAGCCCCCAACAGTCCTTGTCTGATGCGTGATAAATCGAGTTGGCAACGTAGTGCATCGGGCCGTCAGTGCTGCACAGGTGCCATTTCAAGAGCGGTGCGAGGTCAGGGAAGAACCTGGCCACCTCATCGTGGAGCATTCCGCAAGCGTCGTCCTGCCAGACGATGATACCGTTTTTATAGGTGCGCTTAACGCACAGGTCGCCAGTGATGGAGAAAGAGTTGTGCCCGTTGCCGCACTCATCGTCGTGGCGGATGGTGACGGTCAAACGCTCGTTGCCGATAGTTTTGGTCCGGGTGATCTTCTGGTTCTTGGTGAGAGTGGACGCAGGTAAGTTCATGGTGTCGATGATGTTCATTGTTTGCTCTCCTGTTGTTCAGATTTGAGTTGTGCGACCATGCCCCGCAGAGTGTGGAGCATGTGCTTAGGGATTGCTGTCTGGCCATTCTCCCAGCGGTTCCAGGTGATCCTTGAGACTCCCAGCAAAGCGGAGGCTTTTTCCTGGGTCAGGTGGAACGCTGACCTGAAGGCGGTCAGGTGTGCAGGAGTTGCGCGAGGTTCGAGTGTGGCCGCAAGGCGCGGCACATCGATTTTGTTTTTCATCTCCATAAACTCCGATATTCTAAGAGGGACTTCGTTGAGCGTTTCTAGTTCATACCACCTGCGAAGCGAGTAGTTAAACTGTTTAGCGGCGTGGGCAGGTGTCCAGCGGCAGGCGATTCTGATTTCTTTGAGTTGCTGTCCAGTCACGGTGTTTTTCCTCCTTATGTATCAATAATATACTGGTTTAGGAGTGTTTGTCAAGCGGTTTACTTTTAAAATGTATGATTTTTTTTATTTTTGTAGTGGTATTATATAGTTAAATGGGAAGGCTGGAAAAAGTTTATCCGAAATAGAAAATCATACTCTACCTCAGTGTTTTTCTCGCACTTTTGTGTTACATTGGCTTTTTGCACCTAACAACTGTGTAATCTCCACACTGAGGGAGTGTAACATTTTAGTGCGGAAATGGCTAGCCCTTAAGGAGTATCCATACCCTTTTTTACTATATATATATATATTATTTAATAAATATAATATAAGTAGTAAGTAATTATTAGATTTTCTCATCCTGGCTGGAACCCCCCGCTGCCACAATGTGATAGAGAAATTACCCTCTATTTGTAAACTATGCCACAAAAACAGCCCTTTTCACCTATTATTTTTCAGATTGATTTTGGTAAAACCGCCTCGTTTTTATAAGTTTGCCCTCCTGAGCGGTGCTTTTTCTTTCCTGTTGGGTCTCTGGCACTACTCCATTTCCGTCCGCCATGGCATCATCATAAAACTGAATTTGACCTCCTGACTTGGTTTCAGTTTACATTTTTTCAGTAAAACACCAAAATTTTTTCAGATAAAAACCATCTCGGACGTGGTCTGATCCGCACTTTCCTAACTCAATTCCGCTACCTCGCCAGTGTTTGACCTCCTAGCGACGGTATAGTTTTGTTACTTTTTATGTAACATAATGTTACTAGAAATGTATATTCCTGTTACATCGGATGTATCAATTCACTACTCAAAACATGCAGACCTTTGATTTTTCAGGCCTCCGGCCTGCATGTTTTAGGTATCAAATTGTTACTTGCTCCCCTCCTCCAGCCCTTTCAAGTATGCCTGCATTGCCATCATTAGTTTGCCCTTTGTTGTGTATCCTGTATAAAGCACCGTCCGCACTCCTCCACCTTCATTACTCATTTGATCAAGGCATACTCCGCCGTATGTCCAGCTCAGATGGTAGCAACCGGGGTTTGCCTGATAGGTTCCGTCTTTCCTGGTGTATGCGGTTTCAGGATTGCCGGTTACTTTGTTGATCCTGGCCACAACCATTTCAAGGTCTTTTTTCGTTACTCGCTGCATAATATTCTCCTTTTCAATTTTTGGTTTTAACACAAGGCCCGGCGAACCGGGTGATGATGGTTTATTAACCTTCAGATCGGCAATAATCTGTATCTCCAGCTGTGACTTCGTCAAATTGATAATACTCGCCGTCTCTGCCTTTGGCATCATTGACAGACCATTGCGCTCCGCAAGTCAGGCATGTTATGAACCACTGGCCATGTTCAAAGTCTGCAGCTATATTGCTTTCGTGCTGCAATCCTTCATCACTGTTTACGAATTCTTCGATAATGTCTCGATAGTTTGTTTTTGGATTTTTGCATTTTAGCATCATATCACCTCAAAAATGTAAAAATGAACGATCCGCAACCGAGCCGAAATACTCAACCGATAGTAGCCAGGTTCGGACAATAACCGGGAGAGCGCTTGTCTTATTAGTATGTGCTTCATTTTACCACCTTTACAGATTCAAAAGGTTTGTAGGTAACACCACATCCGCCGGTTGAGCGCTTAGTTTTAATCTCTAAGTGAATGGGCATTGGGCCAGTAGATTTGCCGACAATAAAGCGTGTTATTGTCTCGCCGTCTGATACCTCAACCCGGCGACCTTCAAGACCTATTAACGATGGATTGAGCCAGGCGGATGAGCGCCAGCCGGTTGCTTTGTTCTTTGCTAATACCGTGCCTCGCAGCTCGGTATAGTAACCATACAAGGCCATTAATTCGTTTTCTGTAGGCGGTACTGGTACAGGTTTGTTAAGCTCAATAGCTAGGCGCTTTGTAATATCAAAGCATACATCAAACCCGAGACAGGAATATCCGTGTGATTGTTTGATAACAAATAAGCGCTGGTCTTTGTTGATAGTTACATTTTTCATTTCATCACCTCAAGAGCTGAGATTATTGGTTCAATAAGTGCGGAAACCTTGATACCTGCCAGGTGTCCGGCATACGTCAGGACGGCGAGGAGTATGCAGATTAGGGCTTTCATAATTACACCTCACAGTAACGGCAAAGGGTTATTCTTGTATCTGACGGTTTCATAGTTGCCAGATGTTCCTTGTCTATTCTGCATCCACAAACGCCACACTTAACATTTGAATAAAGGTGTCTGGTTTTC
>Ga0209318_1001037_pt1 | contig 20267 bp, 21 predicted proteins | sample RifGroE1_FD_183999 | JGI IMG/M metagenome (GOLD analysis project Ga0209318, IMG submission 183999) | Groundwater microbial communities from Rifle, Colorado, USA - Groundwater E1 (SPAdes) (version 2) | ecosystem: Environmental > Aquatic > Deep subsurface > Groundwater | place: Rifle, Colorado...
CAGAAATAATTCAAGAAGGAGAGCTTACTTCAGGGTGTTTGGTGTTGAGAATAGATAGATTTTTTAAAAGGAAATTGGAAATAAACAAAGATGAGCTTAAAAAAGTATTTAAAACAGATGCGAATAAATTGATACTTAAAAAAATTGGTCTTTAATTAATTACTTTTAATATGGCAGATCTAATTGTCAAAGGTGGAAATAAGTTAGAAGGAGAGATAACTCCCGCTGGAAATAAGAATTCTGCATTGCCAATTCTTTGTGCCACACTACTTACTAACGAGACAATTACGATAAACAACTTTCCCGATCTCACAGATGTAAATAAACTCGTAGAACTAATGATATCTCTTGGTTCAAAAATAGAATGGGACAAGGATACTAATGTACTAACAGTTAACAATGCAAACTTTAAAGATTCCTTTGGCGACGCTGGCTTTCCTCTAGGAATGAGAGGCGCAATTTTACTGTTAGGTCCGCTTGTTTCTAGAATGAAAAACATAGAGGTAAAAGAAGAGATAGGAGGATGCTCCTTGGGTATTAGAGAAATAGATCCACATCTTGAAGTGCTAGAATCCCTTGGTTCAAAGATTGAACACGATGGTACACTCAAGATAAAAACTGAAAAGCTAAAAGGTAATTTCCTTTGGCAGGAATATATGAGTGTAACAACCACAGAAAACTTCATAATGGCAGCTGTAAAAGCAGAAGGCGTATCTACAATGGTGAATGCGGCATCTGAACCCCATGTTCAGGATTTATGCAATCTTCTGGTCGCCATGGGGGCAAAGATTGAAGGTATTGGATCATGTAAATTAGTCATAACTGGTGTAAATGAATTACATAGTGCAGAATTTATAATATCTGCAGATCATCATGAAATAACAACACTGTTAGCACTTGGAGCAATGACTGGAGGAGAAATAAGGGTTAATAATTCAGAGCCTGAACATTTTCCATTAATTGTTAAATCTTTTAAAAAGCTTGGTGTATATATTGAATATGATGGAGATACTGCAATCGTTAGGGAAAATCAGAAACTAGAAGTAGAAAAACCATATACCGCTAATATGCTTCCAAAGATAGAAGCTGCGCCATGGCCATATTTTCCTGCTGATCTAATGCCCCTTATGGTTGCGTTGGCTGTTAAAGCAAAAGGCTCTATAATGTTCTGGAATAAACTATACGAGGGTGGTTTTCTTTGGATACCTGAGATGATAAAGTTTGGAGCAGAAATAATTATGTGTGATCCTCACAGAATAATTGTGTATGGAGATAGACCATTGAAACCTGCCTCTGTAGACTCCCCTAACATCATTAGAGCAACGGTAGCACTTATGATGGTAGCATTAACTATCAAAGGTGAAAGTATTATTACAAACGCGGATAGCATTAAGAGAGCACATCCTCATTTTGTAGAGAATTTGCAAAAATTAGGGGCTGATATATCTTGGAGAGATTAATTTGTTATAATTTCATTATGAAAAAAAATATACTGATCGCTTTTGGTGGTGTTTCAAGTGAGCATGAGGTTTCAATCATCACTGGACTGCAAATACTAGAAAACATTGATAAAAGTGTATATAACCCAATTCCATTATATATAACCAAAGATGGGTTGTTTCTTCTAATGCCAAATTTAAAAAATAAAAAATCATTCTTTACTGAAAAAAGGATATTGTGTCACTTTGGTAAAGATAACAATGGCTCTTTTGTACAGTATGGAACTTTTGGGAAGAAAGAATATATCTATTCAGCATACCTAGCATTACATGGAGGAATGGGTGAAGGAGGTCAATTGCAAGGAATGTTAGAATGCTTTGACTTCGCATATACTTCTCCTGATTATGAATCTTCTGTCATTTGCATGAATAAAAACATTGCAAAAGAAGTTCTTACCTATTATGAAATACCAACAGTTAAAGGTCTTGCTTTCTTAGATACAGATTTTGAAAAAGAACCAAACAAAGTCATACAAGATATCAGTAAGAGTCTTGGATTTCCAGCCATAATAAAGCCCGCACATCTTGGTTCTACAATTGGAATTAATATTGCCAATAATGAAGCAGAGTTAAGCAAATATCTTTCAGCTGCAGTACAAGTGGATAAAGAAATCCTAGTTGAAGAATTCTTAACTGATATTAAAGAATTTAATATTTCAGCAAGAGTCGTTAGAGGAGAAATCCAACTTAGCGAGATAGAAGAACCAATTAAGAAATCAAACCTTCTAAGTTTTGATGATAAGTATGCCAATGGTGCAAAAAAAACTGGTGGAATGGCAAGCTTAGATAGAAATCTTCCTGCAAATATTCCGGAAGCATTAAGAATTGAAATCAACGACTTAGCAATAAAAACTTTTAAGGCTTTAAGATGTTCAAAATTGGTACGAATTGATTTCATATATTCAAAAAACAAACTATTCATTTGTGAAATAAACCAAATCCCCGGATCTATGGCTTTCTACCTTTGGGAAGCAAAGGGAATTATGTTCCAATCACAAATTACAGATTTAATCGAGGAATCCATTTTGGATAGAGACCGAGTACAAAAGAAAAGGTTCTCCTATTCTACAGATATTGTAGACAAATTTGTATCTATGTAATACAAATCATTTAGTTCAGGCTGCATCAATACCAAATATTTGTCTGCAAAAAATTCTTCTGTGATTATCTCCCATGCATTAGACATTGAATCTGCAAACTTAACTTGAGAGGATCCTAATCCCTTTTGAATCTCTGATACCAAGCTTGTTTTAAGAAGAATGATGGTTGCAATATTATTTTCAGAGAGAAATTTACCATAATCCTTATTGGCTGTTATATTCTCCTTTCCAAGTTCAGGAATACCTCCAGTTATTACAATCAATTCTTTCCCTTTTGCTTTTGCTATCTTAATAGCTTCTAAAACACCCGCTTTGGCAGTCTCAAAACTAATATTGTATGAGTTATCTAATGTTGTAAAACCGTTTTTAACAATCTCCTGGCTTCTTCTTTCTGGAAGTTTTAATTTATTCATTTCATCAGTTACATATTCATTAGGGATTGTTAGCAATTCACAAAGCTTCAAAGCAAATCTGGAATTATATTTATTAATCTCAGACAGATTTTCTACCACTATTTTTTTATTGTTATATTCCAATTCTCCATCATTAGAAAGGAGAAGGAATTTATCTTTTCCATACATCTTTAAGATATCAAATCCTAGAGATAGAAAATCATCTTGAGTCTTCTTTGTTAGAATAATAGGAGCATCCTTTTTAGAATATCTGATTGCCTCTAATAATGTTTCAGCTAATCTCTTCTTCGAGCCCAATCTTTCTAAGTGCTGATCCCCTATTGCAGTAATGATAACGAAATCCGGAGATATGATTTTACAACAATCTGCAATTTCACCTAATTTATAACCATCTGTCTCTGCAATTAATACCTCTGTATTTTTATTTAGATTTTTCATTAACCACACAGCTATTCCAGTGGGAGTATTTATATTTCCAGCTACCATTTGAGCTTTGTAGTTATACTGTATTAATTGTTGAATAAAATTCTTGGTTGTTGTTTTACCATATGAACCAACAATCATTATATTTTCAGTATCTATTTCCTTCACTAGTTTTTTTGCCTTATTCTGCAGATTCTTTTTTATTAAGAAATAGAATGGTTCAAGCATAAGACTAGAAAGTCCTACCCATACTGGAATAAAAACAATAGAGAGAATCAACAATCCTAAACATACAAATCCTGTAATCATCCAATTGCTCCAGATTAGTAAAGATAACAATCCCAAAAGGATAGGGACGTATAGAGTTAAAATGACTGAAAAAATATATGTGATCTGTATCCTTGAAGTTAACACAAGCTTTTCATGAATCATAAAACCTCTTCTAAAAAAGAGCTTCACAATCTTTTTAAAATATCTATCATAATAATATTCTTCGAGTTGAAGAATATATAAAAAATCGGCATATGGGAATATTTGTTTAATCATTATCATCTATTTCAGAAATAATTTTTTTAATAATACCATTAAATAGAATAGGATTTTCTAGATGTAAGAAATGAGTTGCATTAGGGACAATCATTTCTTTCGAGCTGGGGATTAGCTGGTGCATTTCGTTTGCAATCTCTGTTCTAACAGAAGCATCTTTGTCTCCTTGGATTATATATGTAGGGACGTTAATCTTCTTTAATTCCTCTGTTTGATCAAATGGAATTGTTTTTCTAAATATCTTATCTAAAGAAGTATTTTCAACATTCTTTTGATCATCACTTTTAAAACTTTGTAATAATGATTGTGGCAAAACCTTTTTGAGAAATTTGTATATTCTAATTTTTCTTTTAATCTCTGCTGTAGGTCTGTAAAGGCTAGGGGAAGCATACAATATCAGAGACAAAAGATAATTTGGTTGACATGAAGCAAGATATGAAGCTACTCGTCCACCAAATGAATGACCTAGCAGTATAATTTTTTTGTTTGGTAATTCTTTTTTTATCTTTTCATTTACCCATGATGCATACTCTGGAGTAGACCAGTTATCATCAACTAATGGTTCCTTTCCAAAACCAGGTAAATCCCAAGAGATTACTTCATATTTTTGACTTAATTCTTTTTCAAGATTGGACCAATCTTTTTTATTCCTTTGCCAACCATGTAGTAACAATAATACCTTATCCATAATGGCTCATACCAATTAACTTATACTTATTTCTTACTGTTTTGAATTAATCTAAACCCCTGTAATCTACATTTGGATTCTTCTCTGCAGCTTCCATTATTATTCTCTTCTCTTCAGGAGTTAATGTAGAAACTGTTTCTTCGAACTTAGAGATTATCATTCCCGCTTTTACTGGAACCTGATTCCCAGCCTCTGTAACCTCACCAAAGAAAACAATAGTAGGTGTTCCCTCTGTATTACTCATATTTGCATATACGACCCTTTGAGCTCCAACACATGGCTCCGTAGATTCTGGATGCTGTCCAACAAAATAGTCCATAATCTTTTTGTGTAACTCGGGCGCTGTTTCTCGGAGGAATGAATCCGCTGGCATAACATCCTCTCTTATAAGAGGTGTATTCTGTTGAATCACATCTGTATCTATAGTAGCTGTTTCGAAATCTGACATATCTTTTATAAAAATAACTTATATATAATCCATTATACCTAAGACATTAATTTGCACAACCCCCTATAAAAAGCTTTATTAATAGATAATAATTTAAACTATTCCAATAAATATTATTATCGGTTCGTGTTCACATTTTAGACATCAAAGAGGTGATATCTCTCTACTCGGCCAATATCATATAGCCTAGAATATTATATATTATCCTGTAGTTATATTTTCTTGACGGTTATATTGGATAATGTTAAATTAGTGGCATGAAGTGGTGAGAAGTGGTAAAATTCTAGTATGTTAATAGGAGAATACCATGGAAAGCTTAGCAATAAGAAAAGAACATCACTTCCCAAAAAGTTCAGAAATGAACTCGGTGAGAACATAATACTCACCAGGGGATATGAAGATGCACTTATACTTGTAAATCAAGATATGTGGCAAAAAATAGCCCAAGATGTTATAAATGGCTCTTTTATAAATAAAAACATCCGTGATACAAGTAGATTCCTAGTCGGAAGTGCTACAGAGATCCAAACAGATAAGCAAGGAAGATTCATAATCCCACAAGCATTATTTGATCATGCCCAATTAAAAGAAGACGTTGTCTTCATAGGTTTAGTAAATTGGGTAGAGGTTTGGGACAAAGATACGTGGCAAAAACGATTAGAATATCTAAAGAAAAACGGTGATGAAATTGCTCAAGAATTGACTAATATGAATAACAAGAACAATGGATAAAATACATATACCAGTACTCTTAAATGAATCAATTGATTCGTTGAACATAAAGCCAGATGGCTTTTATGTAGATTGTACATTAGGAGATGGAGGACACAGTCAAGCAATCTTAAAACAATTATCATCCAAGGGATTACTACTTAGTATCGATCAAGATAGTTTTGCAATAGAGTTTGTAAAAGATTTTTACAAAGCTCAACCTAACTGGATAATAAAACAATCCAATTTCAGATATATAGACAAACTAGTAGCTGAAATAGGAAGAACACCAGATGGCATACTCATGGATTTAGGACTCTCTTCAAGACAACTGGAAGAATCACACAACAGAGGATTCAGTTACCAAGAAGATAATGAGCCACTAGACATGAGAATGGATACCAACTTAGGAGTCACTGCAAAGGATATATTAGTTGTTTTAAATAACAAACAATTAGCCAAACTATTCTTAGAATACGGAGAAGAACGATATTGCGCTCTAATAGCTAAAACTATTAAAGAAAATATCGATCACATTAATACTGTCGGAGATCTTACAAGACTTATCTACAAAGTCGTACCGGCGAACAATACTATTAAGAACCCTTCCCGCAGAGTCTTTCAGGCCCTGCGGATCGTGGTAAATGATGAGTTAGATTCGCTTACCGAGACATTAGATAGATCTTTTAAGCTCTTATCAAAGAATGGAAGATTATCAGTTATATCCTTTCATTCATTGGAAGACAGAATTGTGAAAACTTACTTTAACGACAAGGCTGGAAGCGGGGAAGGCGAATTACTCTTCAAAAGTTCAATTGCCCCAACCGACACTGAGATAGAGCAAAACTCTAGATCCGCTTCTGCCAAGTTGAGATGCTTAATTAAAAATTAAACTCTAGTACTGCCCAGTATGACAACTTACAAAACAAGAAAAAATATACCTGCTGTTGTGTTCACATTCTCAATGGTGGCTTTTGTGCTATCCCAGTTAGTAATTAACGCAGTATTAAATCCTCTAGGTACAGAGTTACAAAATCTAAATAAGGAAAAGAATTTCTTAGTTGAAGAGAACAGAACAATGGAAGAGCAAGTTGCTAAGACAAGCTCAATAACAGTAATAAAGAAATTAGCGGATAAACAACTCAACATCAGCTCTCAAAGCCAAAAATCAATTATATATTTAGAGCAATCTGCCTTGTTAGCAGAGAAATAAAATGGCTAGATTAAATCATCTCTACACTTCTCAAAAAAAGGTTAGGGGTAAAAAGATCTCAACTAAATCTCCTCATAACAACTTCACTCTCGTTGGATACGCAATTTCAATACTAGCAGGATTAATTCTATTTCAAATCTTTAGATGGCAGGTTATAGACTCCGAATCTCTTAAACTCCTTGCAAGTGAACAATATCAATCAAGTGGTACACAAACAGCTTCCCGGGGGAAGATAACCGCCGCAGACGGCACTATACTGGCTGTAGACCAACCTGTATGGGACATATTTGCAACGCTAAGCACAGATGAAACAGAACGAGCAAAATTCTTTAACGAAAAGGATAAATTTGTCACTGAAGTTGCTAGTATATTGGGAGTTGAAAAATCAACCATCGAGGAGAAGATAACCGATGATTTTGTCTATGTTAGCCTAGCAAAAAATATCTCAACCGATATTAAGAATGCTCTCGCGCAAGATGAAATTTTTGGCACTGGAACCGCTGGGTTTGGGCTATACTTTGAAAACAAAGAACAACGAGTATACCCTAATGGTTCTCTAGCTGCGCATTTACTAGGCTTCATAGGAAAAAATGCGGAAGGGGAACCTCTTGGTCAATATGGACTTCAGGGATACTATTTTAGAGACCTAAATGGTAGTGAGGGCTATACATACGAAGAGAAAGATTCCGCTGGGAATGTAATCCTTACATCAGAATATGACCCTATACTCCCAAGAGAAGGAAAAGATTTCACTCTAACAATTATTCCTAACCTTCAAACAAAAGTTGAAGAGCAATTAGCCAAAGGTGTAAAGGATACAAGATCCAAGAGTGGCTCCGTAATTATCATGGATCCTGAAACCGGAGCCATACTTGCAATGGCTAACTATCCCACATATTTACCAGCAGAGTATTGGAGGATTTCAGAGCCATGGATATTAAAGAATAGGGCTGTTTCGGATGTATACGAATATGGATCTGTACAAAAACCAATTACGTTAGCTATTGCCTTAGACGCTGGAACTATTAAAGAGGATTATACATGCAATGATAAAACGGGATCCTTGGATCTTTACAAAGAAACCGGATATTTAGATCTCAAAGGACGTTTTATTTACACCTGGAACAAGAGACCTAATGGTGTTTTAAATATTGCTGGGATTTTTGCTAAATCCAATAATCCTTGCGCTGCAAAGGCGGGTTTAACAGTCCCTTTGCCAACCTTCTACTCTTACTTACAAGCTTTTGGTATTGGACAATTCCTTGGAGTAGGGCTACAAGATGAAAGTACAAGCTACATGAAGCCATTGGAGCAATGGACCCTACTAGATCAAATCACCGCATCATATGGACAAGGTATCTCTGCTACAGAGCTACAAGTGGTTTCGGCATTAAGTGCCATAGCTAACCATGGCACAAGAATGAGACCATATGTAATATCACAAATAAGCGACGAGAAAGAGACAATTGATATTAAACCTCAGGTACTTTCTCAACCCGTATCAAAGGAAGTTGCAGATATAATTAGTAAAGATATGGCAGAAGGTGTTCAACAGGATGCCTTTGGAGGTTTAGCTAAGGAATTAAAAAATTATAAAATTGCAGGTAAAACCGGTACTGCACAAGTTGCAAAATCAGATGGGGTCGGATACTTGGATGATTTAAGTAATGCTACCGCAATAGGGTTCGCACCATATGATGATCCTAAATTCATAATGATTGTTAAGCTTGAAGAGCCACAGGTAAGTACGTATGCCTCCTACACTTCTGTGCCAGTTTGGCAAGATATTTTCCTAGCAATAAAGGATGACCTGGAAATACAGAAGGGAAATTGAGATAATAGATAAATTAATTAATTGAAACTATAAATGACAGACATCTTAAGAACCGGGCTAACCTATCTCTTCTTGGCAATTTTATGTTCCGCAATCTTTGCTCCAATAATGATTAGTTTCTTGTATAAGTTCAACCAGGTCAGTGGATTAAAGAAATCAAAAATAGGAGCTGAAGAACATGGTGATAATTCTCTGTTCTTAAGAATTATGAGAGTAACTGAAACAAACGGAACTCCTAATATGGGTGGAATGCTGATTTGGATTGTTGTCCCCGTTATAGTAGCACTTACAGTTACATTAACACCGGTGCTAAAAGTATTCCTCTTAGGTTTTGTCCTCTATGGACTCTGGGGATTCTTAGACGTCGTAGTATTTACCAATGGATTTAAAAACAACGAAAAAATTAAGGCCTTCCAGGAGACATTTGAGTGGAGGCTTGGTAAGCTTGCATTCGCAACATTGATAAACATTGGGATAATGTATCTGCTCTTCAGAACAGGCCAATTTGCAACACTTTCATTCTTCAATATATTCTCCATAACTATTACTCCACTGATTGTAATTATTCTTGGATTCGTAGGACAACTAGCAATATATTCTGCTGAATTAACTGATGGTTTAGATGGACTAATGATGGGGATCTTCTCGATAATCAACTTTGCAATGATTGTACTCCTCCTTGTTCAAGGTCAAACCGAATTTATTCCTGTCTTATGTATTATTCTTGGCGTACAAGTTATAGACCTCTACTTTAATATTCCTCCAGCAAGATTCTGGAATGGGGGACCTGGTGCTATGCCTCTTGGGTTTGCAATCTTCTTCATAGGAGTTCTCACTAACAATGTAATACCATATTTTGTAATGTCCGCTATGACATGGATAATCATGGGCTCAAGTGCAATACAGATGCTAAGCATGAAATTCTTTAAAAAGAGAGTTTTCATAATTGCACCAATACATCATCACTTCCAAGCGAAGGGATGGCCACAATACAAAGTAACAATGAGATTCTGGTTGTTTACAGCAATATTCAGTATCATTGGAATCTATTTAGGGCTACTATAAATCCCTGCAACTAATAACTCCAGTATTACATATACATACAGAGTTAGAGGTTTTTGACTTAAATACTTCTTGATCCCCATAGAGAGTATCATCCTCAATACAAGCTCCTAGGCTTACAAATTCGCCATCTTCTGATTGATAGAATATTTGGAAATCTTTTTCTAATATCATATTTAATTTTGATATTTCAAAAGTATCAACTATCTTACAAGGAGTTGTATATTTTGAGTTATCCATATTTGTAAGAATGGTAAGTCGTAAATCTTTTGATGAAAGTTGATACAATCCCGTTTGAGTAGGAGCAATACCATCTTCGGAACACAATACATTTCTTTCAAAACTGACTTTTAATACTCCATTTATATATGACGCCGAATCAGATGTAATATCTTCCTGCATAGTGACAGTATCACTTAAAAGATTTCCGTACTTATATGAGAATTTGAGATTTTGTGTAGAATATCCACTGTAAGCAACTTCTTCTGTTCCGGAGTCACACCTTATAGCCCCATTTGAGTTACATGTACATTCCATCCCCCCATTATATTCTGGAATATTCTCACCACTTTTGTAAACATTCTCTCCATATGCACAGGAGTTGAATGATAATTTTTGTTGTATCGAGAGGAATAATCCTACACTAGATACTACTACCAAGAAGACTGTTAATATGATTAACCAGTTCCTTTGTTTTATTTTGCCCATAACGAGGAATATTTTACCACATTACAAGACAAAAGTTATGGCTTTTAAATCTTGTAGTAATTTGCCCTCTAATATATGTTAAAATTCTTCCATGCACGATTCACACATACATTTAAATCTTGAGCCTTTAAATAGGAATATAACTGAGATAGTCGATAGTTTCCTTTCAAAGGGTGGGAAGCATATTCTGACTCAATCTACTGACAATGTAGATATACAAGAAACATTGGATATTGCTGCAAAATACCCAGATATAATTGATGTTGCATTAGGTTTACATCCTACGATATTTGAGGAAACTACAATTTTGAAGGGAAGACATAAAAATATATATGAATTCTGCAATCGGTATATTGATGAATTTGAAAATCAATTTGTAAAAAATGTAAAGAAAATTAAAGCCATAGGGGAAACAGGATTAGACTACTATCAGTTTACATTTAACCAGAGTATTACCCGACAAGAGCAAGAGGAGTTACAGGAGATAGAAAAACTTTCATTTAGAAGACAGATTGCGCTCGCTTTAAAATATGATCTACCTTTGAGTATACATGCACGAGACTTACAGGGAAGGAAAGATACTGTTCGAGATGTATTAAGAATCTTGGCCGAGGAGGGCAAGGGAAAAGCACGAGGAAGCTTCCATAGCTATACTGGGGATATCTCATTCATAGAAGATATTCTAGCCTTAGGCTTCTATGTTGGTTTTAATGCAATCATTACATACCCTAGTGGGGAGAATGTAAGAGAGATATTAAAACAGGTCCCATTAGATAGAATGCTTTTTGAAACAGATGGGCCCTTACTACCACCCCAGTCAGTAAGAAAGAATAAAAAGATAAAAGAGAAGTTTGGACAACCAGCAGATGTAAGAGAAATAATGGAGGTAGCTGCAGAGATACAAGGGATCTCAATGGAAAAGCTAGAAGCTGTTACAGACGAAAATTACACAACACTTTTTCATTAGTTACTAAGAATCTTTCTCTTCTTTGTTTTCGAGCATAACCACATACTCTCCATGAGGATTATTTTCAAAATCATTCACATTAATATCTATAATAACTTTGGATATGTTACCAACGAAATATGCTTCTCGCATTTTAGTAATATCTCTTGCAACACTAACATTTAAATCTCCAAAAACTTTCTTAAGAATTTCAAGAAGCTTTAGTAATCGGTTAGGAGATTCATAGAAGACCAATGTTGATTCTAATTTGGTATATTCACTCAAAAGCTTTTCTCTTCTTACATCAGACTTTGGTAAAAATCCAAAGAATGTAAACCTGTCAGTTGCCAACCCACTTACAGAAAGCGCAGATATCAAAGCACTAGGACCAGGAATAGCTAAAACTTCATATCCTTTAAATCTTAATTCTCTAACCAACCTATACCCTGGATCAGAAATTAGTGGTGTACCACAATCAGATATTAATGCTAAATCCAATCCTAAATCTAACTTTTCTAAAACCTTCTCCATCATTCTTACATGATTCTGATCCCTGTAGGATACTAATTGAGTAGGAATATTATATCGTTGCATAAGCTTGTACGATTCTCTCGTGTCTTCTGCTAAAACAAAGGCAACTTGCTTAAGAATTTCTACTGCCCTAAATGTCATATCTCCTAGATTCCCAATAGGGGTTGCAACTACATACAATTTTCCTTTGTTCATTTTTTTAATATTTCTTTTACTTTATCTATCCCCATTATACTCTCCAAACTGCTTTCATTGATAGCTTTTGTTGATATTGCTTCATCTACATTAAACTCTCCAATACTAGTTCTTCGAAGTGCTACTGCCGTAGCATGGGTTCCAACTCTCTCTCCAAGATCATTTACTAGAGTTCTGATGTAGGTACCTGTTGAGCAAGCTATTCTAAATGTTACAAAAGGCCAATCATATTTAGCTATCTCAAACATTGATACCTTCACACCCCGGGGTTGTAGCACAACTTCTTTTCCTTGTCTTGCTAGATCATATGATTTCTGTCCATTTACTTTCTTAGCGGAATATATTGGAGGTAGTTGAGAGATATTGCCTAAGAAGTTTTCTTTGATTTTGATTTCTAATTCTTCTTTGGATATTGGAGATGTAGTAGGGGTTGTATTTATTTTCTCACCTGTACAATCTTGTGTGTCTGTTGCATATCCAAATTCAGCAGTTACTTCATATTCCTTTTCTAATCCATGTATGGTGTCCATTAGTTTGGTTGCTTTGCCTACAAGGATAATTAAAAGACCAGTTGCAAATGGGTCTAGAGTACCTGCATGTCCTATCTTATATTTTCTTGGAAGTAGATATTTTAGCTTCCTAATAACATCGTAGGATGTTATGCCTTTCTCCTTGTCTATTAGTAAAATTCCGTCTATCATGTATTCAGATATATAATTTACATTAGTATGATATCACAATGTTAAATGGTATTACCTTAGGTATAATCATTACTTTAATACTACTCTTCCTCTGCATTATTCTTTCCATATTAGTTAATGCGCTTCTTGCTCCTACGTCTAAAACACCTACTAAGGTATTGGATGAGATAGCGGATATTATGGATGTCAAGAAGAAGGATGTCTTTATGGATCTTGGTAGTGGTGATGGTAGGTTAGTGTTCAAGGTATATGAGAGAGCTTTGTGTAAGTGTTTTGGTTATGATCTTTCACCTGTTAATATTATTATTTCTAATGTTGTTAGGGCTTTTAGATTCCCTCTTTCTAAGGATATTGTTTTTGAGGCTCAGAATGTTTTTAAGGTTGATATTTCTAAAGTAAAGAAGATATATTGTTTTCTAGATGAGAAGAGTATGGATATATTGAAGTGTAGATTAGAAGAATTTGTTAAGAAGGGTGGAGAGGTATATTCATATATGTACAATGTTAAAGGATTGAAGGGTGAGAAGAAGATGGAACTTAGTAATGGGAAGGAATTGTATATTTACAAAGGAAAGGAATAGCTAGATCAGAGAGGGTCATGTTTTAGATAACCCTCTCGGTGTAAAAAGTGATCTAGAGTGCTTTAATCATGTTAGTTGCGATGATAATGGCTGATATTGAAAGTGTGATAAATTCCACCCAATTAAGAAAGAGAAACGTGTAGTTATCTTTTTTATGATGGAAAATATCCGCAATACTTAATGCCCATGCAACGAGAATCAATATAAATCCAACAACTGGATTACTCCACGGCAGGCTATACATAAGTAAAACAATGATTGTTGTTATGTTAAAACCAATCATACGGTTAGTCATCGAACTCTTAAAAGAAATAAGCTCAATAACATACAGTAATATTACAATTTGCACAGCCAGGTTGATTCCTAACGGTTCTGAAAACATGCATATTCTCCTTTTTTAATTCCCTCTTTCAAGGGTTGATGATTAACTTACATTAATACAACAAAATTTCCACATACAGTGAAAATCATATTGTATTAAGCAAGCTAACCAAGGAGATACCTAGATCCTTTTTAATGAGCAGATATATCTATAAACTAAGTTAATAGATATACGTATATTATACTATAGGGTGATATTTAATTCAATTCTTAAGAAAATCTGGAGAGGAGTATACATTGGTTGTGCTAAAAAGCGTATACTCCTCTCCGAGGCCTAGTGCAAGAAATATGTTGCGACTAATAGGCCAAAAATGATTGCATACGGGAGAGCAAGTTTGACTTGTTGCCAAACTGTTCTTCTTTGGCTATGAGGATTATCCTCATATTGCGGTATTACCGGTCTGGTACTAATAAAACCAAAGTTCATTCTTTCTCCTTCTTGCATTAGGATTTGTATCATCTTTCAATGATTCGGTGGTGATTATACTCCTTTTACCAATATAATTGCAAACAAGGTATAATATAAACATATGCCAGCATACGAACCATTAGCATCAAAATACAGACCAAAAACATTAGAAGACTTCATAGGTCAAGAACACCTAGTAGGAGATAATGGGCCAATTAGAAAATTCCTTGAATCAGGCAACATACCCTCAATGATATTCTGGGGACCACCAGGAACAGGCAAAACCACATTAGCATATATCATCTCTCTTAATCTCTACTACGACTTCCACAAACTCCAAGCAGTATCAGCTGGTAAAGATATGCTTAGGAAGATCATAAAGGTTGCATTAAATAACCAACAATATGGTAAAAAAACAATCCTCTTCTTAGATGAAATACACAGATGGAACAAAGCACAACAAGATGCATTACTACCATACGTAGAGAAGGGAATAATCATACTCATCGGAGCCACAACAGAGAATCCCTCATTCACAGTAAATAGCGCATTACTCTCTAGAACTAAAGTCTTTGTATTTAAACAACCAACCGAAGAAGACATAGCGAAACTCATAAAGCGAATTGCAAAACAAGAATATCCAGATATTAATATAGGGAAGAAGGAATTAGAAATAATGGGAAATCTCTCTAATGGAGATATACGTTCAGCATTAAATATATTGGAAATGGCTACCACATTAGCTACATCTGCACAAAAGAAGGATGAAAAAGCTAAGGTAACTACAGAACTCCTAATGAGTGCCATACAAAAACCCGTCTACTATGACAAGACCGGAGAAGAACATTACAACATCATATCGGCTATACATAAATCAATGAGATCATCAAATCCAGATGCTGCATGCTACTGGGTAGGTAGAATGTTAAGTGGGGGAGAAGATCCACTATATATCGCTCGAAGGCTACTGAGGTTCTCTAGTGAGGATGTAGGGAATGCCGATCCCAATGCTTTGGTATTGGCAAATAGTGTATATGAGGCATGTCAAAAACTTGGTATGCCTGAGTGTGAGACATTACTTATGCAGTTAGCTATATACCTTTCTAAGGCTCCTAAAGACAATACCGCTTACAAAGTTGAGTTAGAGGTAAAGAAGGATATTGAGATATATGGGAATCTTCCTGTGCCTTTAAATATACGTAATGCAGAAACAAAATTAATGAAAGATATTGGATATGGTAAGGGTTATGAATATGATCATGACTTGGTTAACAAGAAATCAGATCAACAGTGTTTACCAGATAGGTTGAATGGAAAGAAATATCTTTCTTGAGAAGCAGTAACCACCATGTATATATATAACCATGATGGTTACCGTTCTCTTGTACTTTTTAAATGTGTTTTTCCTCCTTTTCTGCAAAATTGCAAAATGTGTTTATTAGAAAAAGAGCTTGTCCTATAGTTCCTTCCATTTCAAAAAAATGGAATATTGTAGTACCTTTGCCTGCATCGTTCTCAACTTCGAAGGAGACAAATGGGGCATCTCCCTCATTGGAAAAAGATATTTCACATATATCCCCCTTTTGAAAGAAGATTACATCTACACCTGGATAGCTCTGTTTCCAATCACCTGGGGAATGCGCTATTTGAGGAAAGACCCATTTTTGCCAAACTGGCAAAAAGCAACTGTCCATAGCATCGACCAGTGGCTGTGTCTCCCGCAGGAGTTGTTTGAACAAATTCGACAGCGCTGGGGACCAGCTTTTGCCTTTTATCCACAGTTCTAAAGCCTCCTGATAATCCTTAATTAAAAGTTGCAATTTAGTTGCCATTTGTTTTCCTCCTGAACATATATGAACTTGCATACGACATAAAAATTACATTAGAAATATAATCTTAATGTCGTATACAATACTTGAAAGATATTCTGCTTTAAAAGTACAAGAGATTATGATTATTTATAAATCATAATTTACAGTATTATATCAATTCTTAATTGAGATTTAAACCTATAGCTATAAATAAGCATATTAAATTTATGCCACCCTATAAGTCCCACTTGAAGTCTTTTTAACCTCTAAAAGAAGAATATCAATAATACGAAGAAATAGTTCAGCTACCGCAGGTGTAACCATTATTTCATCTGGTTCATTTTGATTCTTTATATCTCCATTGAAAAAAGCTACAGCACCAGATCCTAAGCCATTAAGAAGTTTTAAAGATAATTTCCAATTTGCTTCAACCGAAGAACAATTTAAAATCAAATCTTCTCTAATCTCTCCACCATTGATACTCCTTGATTTAAAAACTCCAGCAGAAAGGACTAAAGATCCCATTGGATCGATAGGATATTCCCTTGAACATTCAACTAGATATTTTTCCAAAAGAGATCTATCATACAAAATTCCATCAGCTCTACCTTCATACTCAGATTCTGGTTCAATCATTATGAAGCTACTTTGAGGTCGATTCTTTACAATCTCGCTCAAGGTTGTTAATTGTATTTGCTCGAGGCATAAGCTATTTTCTTTATCCATGGCCTATAATTATATTCCTCTTTTATTGTTTTAACAACCATTCCCTTCAAAATAGTTATCAAACACCGCCTTTCCCAAAAGAAATATATCCTTATGTGGATATTCTTCCCATGAACTAACTGGTTTAGCCTTCTTAAGTGCTTCTCTATGCTTCACAATTCCACTTCTTGAATTTGTATCTATTTCAAAAGTAATGGCACAACAATCGCATCCAATATTCATAGATAGTAATCCTGTATCTGTATGTGAAATATCTATCGCTATTTTAGGGAAAAAACTCAGTTGTGAATTAAAAATATAAAAAAAACGATTATATATTTCTAAAGAATACTCAGATGGTATAATTTCAGCATAAAATACAGTAGGCTTATTCAAAAATTCCTCCTCATTTGCAAAATGAATATCTTTGAGACCTGATAAGATAAGGGTATTATCTAAATACTCAGCCTCTAAATCAGGATCATAATTCAATTGTTCATTAACCTCTATCATAAGCCCATAATTATACACTCTTTCCCTTGTTGTATAAATCAATTCCATATATAATAATCTCGTTATGACAACAGTCAAAACCGATCCAAAAATAATACAAAGAATCTTAGAAAAAGGAGTAGAACAAATACTCCCCTCCAAAGACGCACTCAAAGAAAAATTACTCTCTGGAAAACGATTAAACATATACCAAGGCTTTGATCCTACCGGAGAGACACTACACATAGGACACAGCGTAGGAATGAGAAAATTAGAAGACTTTAGAAAGTTAGGGCATCACGTCATATTCCTCATCGGAGATTTTACTGCAAGAATAGGGGATCCTACCGACAAAGCAGCAACCAGAAAAATGCTTACAAAAGAAGATGTAGCAAACAACATGAAGAAATATGTGGAGCAAGCATCACACATCATTGATATGAAAAATGAGGAAAATCCAGTAGAGGTAATGTACAACAGTACATGGCTAGAGAAATTAAACTTTGGAGATATCGTAAACCTAGCATCAGAATTTACAGTACAACAACTCTTGAAGCGAGATATGTTCAAGAAGAGAATGGAAGCAGACAAACCAATTCATTTAAACGAATTCTTGTACCCATTAATGCAAGGATATGATTCAGTAATGATGGATATAGATATCGAAGTTGGTGGTAATGACCAGCTCTTTAATATGCTCTCTGGTAGAGATATGGTTATGAATCACCTCAACAAAGAAAAACTCGTACTATCTGGAAAGCTTCTCGAAGATCCAAATGGAGACAAGATGGGAAAGACAACGGGAAATATGATTAGAATGGATGACAAGTCAGAAGATGTCTACGGAAAAGTAATGGGATTTACAGATGGAATGATATTAATTGGATTTGAAATTCTCACCATAGCAACACTCGAAGAACTAGATGATTACAAGAAGAGATTAGAATCAGGAGAGAACCCAATGGTACTTAAAAAGGAATTAGCCCTAAGAGTTACAGAAGAAATTACATCGAAAGAAGAAGCACAAAAAGCACAACAATATTTTCAAGAGGTATTCCAGAACAAAGAAGACAGTGAAAATATACAAGAAATTAAAGTAAACAAAGCCGTATTCCAGATTGGAGAACTCTTGGTTACAATTGGATTTGCAGGAAGCAAATCAATTGCAAGAAGATTAGTAGATCAAGGAGCAGTGAAGATTAACAATGAGAAGATATCAGATTGGGATTCCAAGATTGATATCAATTCCTACCCATCAGTATTACTCAAGGTAGGAAAACAGCTATGTCATATTACAGTAAAGGCATAACTCCAGGGGAAAAATATTTTAATATTTATCCCCAATATGGGGATTTTTTAATTATGGAAGAGTTAGAAAAAAGACAACAGAAGATATTACAGAATAGTCCTCAGAAGTTTAAGGATGAAATTTTCAAAGTTATGATTTCCATCTCTTCATTGGATTTTAAAATGCAAAAACATCTGTTAGGAACAGCACTCATAATTGCAGAACTAGGATTTGATACAACAACAATCATTGCCGCGCTACTTCACGATGCTAACAAAGATGCAGAACAATCTCAAGAAGTACAAAACATTGTAAAAGAAGTAAGAGTAATTGAAGCTACCACCAAGAATGAAGATACTAAGGATGAGATCATAACCAAATATATACTCAATCACTCAAAAGACCTTAGGGCAGTAATCATAAAGATTGCAAGTGTATTAGATAAGGTGAGGAATCCTGACTCAGTAAATGAAGGATACAAAAAAATATATTTCAGACAAGCACAAACAATATATTCTGAAATTGCAGAGTTACTAGATCTTGGAAGTCTCAAAACTGAAATTGATGAGAGAGCGTTTCAACTTACTATGCCTGTTGAATTTCAAGCCATAGATGAAAGGTATGAGGCAAATAATATTGATGATAAATTACTCAAGAAATACTTGTCCTTTCTTAAATTTAAAACGGAAGGGCTTGAGGTTGAGATATATGGAAGAATAAAGAGTAAGTACAGTGTATACAACAAATTAAAGAAATATGAGAAAGAGTGGAAGTCACCCAATATTAAATCGTTATTCGATCTCATCGGAATAAGGTGTTTAACAAAAAATATAGATGATAGTTTTAAGATTTTAGAAATTTTAATGGATTATGGGGAATTAAATACTGACCATTTCCATGACTATATATCTAATCCAAAGCCAAATGGGTATCAAGCTATACACAGTATGGTTAAATTTGAGCATATTTCCCCCTTAGAAATTGAAATCCAAATTCTTACCGACTCCATGCACTACACAAATACATATGGGCAAGCCTCCCATATCGCATACAAAGCCAGCAAGAGTAGATATGCAAACCCAACAGACAAATATAGTTGGATAGAAGAAGTACATAAAGGAATTGAGATGAACAAAAGCAATCGAGAAGATATTGAAAATACCCCCATTGAAGTTAATCTCTTCCCCGAAGATATATTTGCATTCACACCCAAAGGAGAAATCATACCACTTTCCAAAGGAGATACTGCACTAGATTTTGCATATCGAATACACTCACAGATAGGGAATAGTGCTGTTGGAGTAAAAATAAATGGAAAAGCAGCTGGGCTTGGACAAACCCTTGAAACCGGAGATATGGTAGAGATAAAGACACAAAAAGACAAAGCCCATCAGAGTATGGGAGCACTCCAACATGTAAATTCGCAAAGTTCAAAAGCAAGAATATTAAAAACTATTTTAAAGCATCAAAAAAATTGATAATATAGAAAGCATGAAAAGAGAAACATCAAAGAAAATTAGAAATGTCATAAACGTAGCTACCGCTATCATATTACTTGGTGGAATACTTGTTCCAATTATTC
>Ga0209318_1001043_pt1 | contig 20178 bp, 38 predicted proteins | sample RifGroE1_FD_183999 | JGI IMG/M metagenome (GOLD analysis project Ga0209318, IMG submission 183999) | Groundwater microbial communities from Rifle, Colorado, USA - Groundwater E1 (SPAdes) (version 2) | ecosystem: Environmental > Aquatic > Deep subsurface > Groundwater | place: Rifle, Colorado...
TTTGAGAATAATGCGCCAGGTACATCCGGATATCAATATCGGTTATCACATCAACGTCCTTACAAACAATCGTTGAAAACCTATTCAGTACTAGAAAATAGTTCTTAATCGTCTTAGGCGACATGCCGTCTATCCTTCTGGCAGCCAGATATAAACCTACCCTACTTGGCAAATTGTGCAGTAAAGCTAATGCAGTACATTCCGGCGTAACTGTGTAATGCTGCATTTCTTCCTGCATAATTACTTGAAGCTTTCGGATTGTGTCCAAATCCAGAAAATCCGATGCTCTGTCAAGTACCTTGATAATAATTTCTTCCTTCAACTAAAACGCCTCCTATTGAATGTTTAGGAGGCGTAATGTATAATGATATTGCAATCACAGTTACCCTCCTAAACAGGGGTCTGTGTGAGGGGGCTTTCAGGTGCAAACTGGGAGCTCCCTTTGCTATATGAAAATTTATAGCGTGACCTTGTTGCAAATCGTACCATATTATGACAACTATTGCAAGCACAATTACGTAAACATTTTATCCCATGGCGCAGTAAAATTGAACACGCTAAAACGCTTGTAATAGAGTGATATCAAGGGTTTCAAGGCTTTTTAACTCATTAAATTTACTTCGCTTTTTGCATTTTCTTGGGTTTTATATTGCGAACTAAAAAGGACGCTCTTTACGAACGCCCTTGCTTGGAAGCTTTCTGTTTCTCGATTAACTTCTGATCTTCGATGAATTCTTTCATCTTGGCGTTAACCCAGGCTGACACTCTGATACCCAGTGGAGCTGCATATTTACAAAATTCATCATAGACTTTCGGGTCCAGAGTAACATTTACTGCTTGTCTTGCCAGCACAATCACCCCCTTATGGTAATTATGTCGGCTTTTCCATGTTATGGGTTAATACGCAATTATGCTTCAACCGGCTTTTTCTCTTTCATACAGTTTATACAAATCTCATATGGCTTACCCGTCCTCTCATCGTATCGAGTAACCCACTCATGCGGCTCTGGTACTTTGTGCCCTTCCGGAGATTGCGCAAGAGTAGTATTGCACTCTGAACAGCCGTCACATTGTCTTGGACCAGTAGAGCCCCACATTTCAGATTTCCCACATTTGCATCTATAATATTGCAAAAAATCATCTCCTTTTATTATGCGCATAACTGCGCATTTCCGCGCGATATTATCCTATGTCGAACTAACTATAATCCTAAAAGCTTCTCAATTCTGTCCAATCTTTCAGACTGTGTGAGTGCTTTTACTTTTTCCTTTGCCTTGTATTCAGCTTTCACAGCCTCTGTTTTGTCGGCGTTTTCTGTGGCTTTAATTTTCAAGCCTTTTTTATCAAGGTATTGTTGTAACTTCTCATACATCAATAAACCACCCCTTTATCAACAAGTAAGGTAATGAGTTCGTCAAGCACTTCTTCTGTGGTAGGAGTTGGTTCAATTATTGGTATCTCAACATCTGGTGCATCCACAAATGTTGTTTCCTTTGTTTGAGCATTATATATTATCTGTTTCATGCATTGTATACCTCCACAAATGTTCCATTTGCCAAACTGACATTAGAGCCTGTATTTAATAATATAGATGTAATGTCTTGATTTGAATATAAATTATGAGTAAATATTCTTTTAATGTCAGTATAGGTGTTGGATGTTGTATTGTTCGTTTTTACACCGTGGCCTTCAATGGTAATAGTTAATATACCAGTACAATCAATTACTGCCCAAAAATCTTCCCACACATTGTCATAGCTAAATATTGGATAATTAAAATTACCATTATTACTCCACATAGCACTGAGCAGTGCAATATTCGTATACAAATATTGACTTCCAGCTCTTAAGCTTCTACCCCTAAAATGTAATTTATACTTCTTCCTTGGAAGTAAATTGCTTATTGTAATTAGGTCAACTGAATAAGCTTCTAAATGAATATTTGCAAGATCTAAAGATGCATTTGTCGTTATGTCTACTGCTACCCCACCTTGTGTTGCTGAGAGTTTAAATGTATCCACCGTCAAACCATCTGCTATAATGTAATAAACACTTGCTACTGTAAAACCAGTAGGTATAATATTCGGTAAAAACACATTATTTGCATTGACATTAATCACAAAGTACACTTTATCATCTACCACAAATGGGTGACCTACAGATGTAAATGTATTTGTATCTACATCAACAGCACTGATTACCGCTGATTTATTAGCTGTATGTGTATATGTTGCTACTGGTGTCTCAACACTCCCACCCGCTACATTTTCATATGCTACTGATCCATCAGCTTGCACGGTTAAAACTTGTCCGTCTGTTGCACCCGCTGGGTTCGTAATAGATGCCAAGTCCTCAGTATTCTTTTTTGTTTTTGAATATGAAATAGGATCAAGCTCACTCATTATAACAACCTCCAATCACCCTGAAGGTATTTATAAATCTTTATCGTGACAATATCTGCTTGCAATTCATAACATATTGAACCTTCTACAACACCCACGGTTGGTTTGGTGTCGGTTGATAGACATGAATATTCTTTTTCATAACTAATTGGTTTTACAGCCATAATAAAGCCTCCTATCTAAAGCTTGGCACATATACCCTTTTATTCGGGTTAGTCGCCCGCCGTATATTTTTATTTGCTAAAGCAGCATCCGCCGCTGAATCCTGCATGAGTTCCTTTGAACGGTCTGTGTCTGTATCCTTTATTGCCTTTGCTGCCACATATTCAGCAATAGATTTCAAGAAAGCCGCATTAATGGAAACCGTATCTATCATAGCGGTTATTGGGGTCTGAGCAAATGTCCCATGAACCGTATACGTACCGATACAATCAAACAGAATCTTTGAATTTGCATAAACAGTGTAATGCTTAAAATATGAGCCATTCACATCAAGCACCCTGTCGATTTTAAAACATCCAGCGGTCAGGCTGTATTCTGTCGCGGTGTCTGTACAAACAATGGTCTGAGTGGTGTGCACCTTTGCCGTATCGTACATCATGGCAAGGTCGTTAGCGGCACGGTTAAAGTCTGTCATAAATTGTCGGTCTGATATTGGCTTACCTGCTAGGTCAATTGCATCTTTTAAAATATCTCTTAATGGCATAATACTGCTCCTTTATACCCATCGTTCTTTGAATGCTCCTTTGTCAACATATTCCTTGTCAACGTGCCGTTTGCAATAAGTGTGAATATCACTAAGTTTGCAATCTGTTTCGTCCTTTACCGCATTGTTTCTGTCAGCCTTAAGCTTCTCATTTTCTGCTTCCATCTTTTCAAGAAACTTTTCATCCATGGCATTGTTAAAGGCGGTTATTGTCCTGTTGTCAAGCTCCTTATATGGAAGATTAAATTCAAGTGTATTCCTCATGCCCCTGCGGTGTATCTCATACTTGTCTGTCGCTGGGTTATACATGACAAACAGCGCTGGGTCGATTGCTTGTAACTTTTGCGGTATATCAAGCGTGTGACTGTCAACAAGGATAAGGTTTCGTTTCATCCTGCCGGCATTCTTCTGATAAATAATTTCATCCTGCAGTGTGTTCATATGTCCTCCATAAAATAAAACGGGGAAGAGGAAGCGAGTCCCCTTCCCCGTCATAGGGTTAAGTCTAATCAAACAGTGTGCTGGAAGTGGTGATACCAGAAATTTCAGCCTGACCACCAGGATGATCACAAATGAGCTCGGCATACTTTAAGAGGATACCTTCCCACATTGTATAGCCGGCCACCTTTTCAAGTATCCTTCCATTGTCCTCGAACCAAGCCCAATCTCCGAATGTATGCATCTTCCACTGGGTGGTGTCGAGCAACTTCACTGAACCGGACTTGATGTTCTTATCCTTCACCATTGGAACCTCATTGATTGAAAGAGCTGTAAAGCCTCCTGCAATCTTCAAGGTGTTGTTTGCCCTCTTAATAGAGGCATTATAGGCATAGAATTCAGAGTATACAGCCGGGTTGCAAACAATGAGGTCTGTTTTACCGCCATAAAATTCCTCGACATAGTTCATGACGTCGATTATATACTGCTCGTCCATTGCACCAGCATTAGCATACACATAAGGTTTGAGCCATGGGTAATCAGCCTTATCTAAACCGTACAGCAGACCAGTTTGTTTATAGACTGCTTCCATACCGGTAAGCTCATTATTGTATGCTCCCTGTTCGGTGATGAAGTCGGTTACTATAGTGGTAACCACGGCTGTTCCGTCGAGAACGATTGTCTTTGCGGCTCTGTTAACAGCCTTAATCCTTCTCTGTGTGCCGTTTGCTATTGCTGCACCGTTTGTGTCCAAAATATCAATTATCATACCTTCAACAAGGTACTGACACGAAGCCACTACAACTGTAAGTGAAGCGTTGGTTGCTCCACAAAGTGTAAGCAATCCGGTGCCATCAGTGTAAGCCATCCTGCCATAGCTCATCTGCGCATGTTTCTTGATACCATTTGTTTCTGCATCAAACGCGCTTATGAATGCAGCTTTAGAGGTCTTAGACGCTTTCATTACCTTATCGGTAAACCTGATAACGCCCTTCAGATCCTTAATCCCACTTATGAACTGTGCGTATTTGTTCCCACCGGAAACAGGATTTGCTCCGGACTCTGTACCGGCTGCAAAACCGCCGTTCACTCCGTATGGAGCATCCTTGACAACTCTCTTACCGCCTTCAATATTTTTCTCGGTCTGTTCAACCTTATTGAAGAAAGCAGAGGTTTCAAGATTGATCTGATCTCTCAATAGTCCCTGGTAATCGTCCTTTAATACATTATCAAATGTCGTAGTCGTTACTGACATGATTTATCTCTCCCTTCATATTAGCCGCCGAATATTCGGGCTGCTGCTCGCTCCGTTGCCTCCCTAATGGAAGTTGCCTTTAGCGGGGGCATTGCCGGTGCATTGCTTGAGCTGTTGCCGGATATGCTTGGCGGTATGCTGTTTTGTGTTCCTCTTACGCTTGCTAAATGCTCCTTTATGATCGCTTCCCGAATTGACGGGTTTGCCGTGACCTGCTTTACGAAATTTTCATCGTTTAGCAACGTCGCTGGGTCTGTTGGTGGAGCGTACTTCAAACCCTTTGCGTAGGTATATGCGTTTTTCAATACTTTTTGAGGTTCTTTGCTGCCCTGTAGGTTGTTTTCCGCAATGTACTGCTTCATCCCGTCAAGGAATTCCGGCATATCTGGATTACTCGTGTTGAAGCCTGTTATGGCTTCATTCCAAATATCAAGGTTTTGCTGATATTCGTTTCTTTCCATGATTGGATTCAGCTTACCTTCAAGTGGTTTAACCCTACTGTCAACAATCTTCTCAACGAGCTTGCCTACTACTCCGGTTGGGTCAGCATAAAACTTCTCTAACATTCCTTCTGCATCAAGTCCGGCGAATTCATCCTCCGGCTGCACAGGTGCTGCTTGCGGCTGTTGTGGTTGTGCCAATGCCTGTAATTTAGCTTCAAATTCTGCCTTCATGGTTTCATTGGATTTCGTCAAATCCGCTACCATCTGGCTTTTGCGCGTAAGTTCCGCTTGCGCATTTTTGAAGCTTCTTACCACTTCGCCCACACTCTTGAAGTTTTCAGGAAGGGATTGCTCCGGTGATGGAGTCTCTTCCGGTACTGGCTGAGTTACAGGGTCTTGCACTGGCGGTTCTACTGGGGTATCAATTGCCGGTGACTGTGGGGCAGTAGGTTCTGGCACGTTTGCCTTTTCCCACATATCCCCTAACTTTTGCTCTAAGCTAACCGGTGCCGATTGTCCAACTGACGGGGTCGGTGCTGGTGCTTGGGCCTCTACTTCTGGCGCTATGCCATCGGCAAATAATTGCAGGTTAATTGGGTATATGAGTTTGCTCATAAGATTCCTCCTATATTGTCAATACCGGATTATTCCTGTTGGAGTCCGATACCAAATTCCATTTTCAGTGTAAAACAAGCGAATACCCCAAATGGTCAAAATGTATTTAGACATAAAAAAACGAGCTTTTTAGCTCGCCTTTTCTTTTGGTTCATTCTGTTTTTGCTTTGCTTGCTGATCGATTTTTATCTGTTGCACTAAGTCCTCTACAGTCAGCTCTATGCCAGCTTGCTTGGCTTGTTGCAGCTTCCCTGATACTGGTAAATCCTTGAATGGTATCGACTGCGCTGGTTTTTGTTCCTCTTGCGGGTTCATCTGCTGCGCAATCATGGCCGCCTTTTGCATTATCATCTGTTCATGTTGCTTAACGTGAGCATCAAATGCAGCTGCAAGTTGGGGTTGCTCCCTCTCAAAATTTTCATATGCCACATCAAGTCTGAAACGGTTATGATCCTGTATGTGGATCTCGTGCATATCATAGTCTTTGAATACAGGCAATTGTTCTTTAACAATAAGCTTGTTTTCACGCCTAGCCTTGTTGGAGTGCATTTCTTCTTCATCGTCGATATTCTCAGGATTACCGAATTTATAAGTTTTGAGGAATTCCCTTCTCGTTTTGGCAGGTACTTTGTTTTCGTCATAAAGTCCATACTGCAGGAATTCTATTGCAATTGATCTTTGTTGTGCGGGAGTTAGCATCAGTTCATCTTCATTGTCGATAATAACATCATCACTTGTCAGGTCGGAAGCATACCACTCAACCAAATCAATATCATTATTATCACCAACACACCTTAAAAGCCTTGGCGAGCTTTCCGGCACAAACTGCCTGTAAAGTCTCAGGTCAATTTTCCAGCCCTGTATTGCAGCTGCATTGATATTATCCCTTGTCAATGAAATTCTTGAATCATCGGCCTCTCTGAGCTGTTCCATTGCATCACCGGATACAACACCGGAAGGGGGAAGCGATTGAGCGGAGAACGGAGAAACACCTGATATCATGGTGAATTCTTCCCTCAGGCTCTTTTCTTCCTCAGAAAAGTCCGTTGTGCTGTCTTTGTTTTCAAGGAATGTCGGCGCATGTGTTCCTCTTTGGTAAATATGAATTTTCCCAGGGTATAGGCCTTCCCGTTCGAGTTCTTCTGTGTCTACATTACCATCATCCTCAACAGCAAGGTTTCCTATGGCTTTACGGTTTAATATCTCATGTTTGCGGTTCTTTACAGCGTTGTATGCCCTCTGAATTGGTATAAGCCTTTCAATTATTGAAGTTGGCCAGAAAAATCCAGGGTTTAATATACAGCACTGCATTTCAAGCGGAAATCCATATGCTCCATTTTTACCTACCCTGTAAATGAAAGGTCCTGAGTAAAGTAGCTGTTTAGCTGCTGTGATTATGTTTAGCCCTTGCGGAAACCTCTTACATGGCAGTAGCATCATTTCCTTGACTATTTCACTATTGTCAATTGTCGTTACAGTGAATTTATGATTGGTCGTAAAGTATCCGAGCCCCCCGCCGATATTAGACTGCGATAGGGTGAATACATCAACCTTACGGCCTTTCAATTCAACGCCCCATTTCTCAGCAATATCTTCAACAAGCATAGAACGCGCATGAATTATACTCTTACAACCTTCTATACCATTGGCAAAATTGCTATCCGGGAATATCTCAAATGAGTTCACAACATCTTTTTCAATATCGCCGTCATAGACTTGCCCATTCTCATCCTGCCCAATGTAATTTCCTGAGCTTACATCCCATCTGCGTTTCAGAAAGGCACAGCCGGTAAGGTCTGACCACGATGTCATTAACGCTCTCTTACTAGACATATCAAGGTTTGAATCCAAACCCCTCAGGATCGCCTTGCTGGTCTTTGCCGCAGACATATCCCTTGTCTCGTTACTAGCAGGCCGCACAAAAGGAATAGGCTTATTCTTGCATAGTTTAGAAAGCCTTGCTTCGTAGATAGGGGCTATCTGGTTGAATACCTCCATCTCCTGCCAATCATACGCCGGTGTCTGCTGGTATATTGTTTTTGCAGATAGATTAATGTCGCAGTATTGGTTACTGTTTACAAAGTTGATGTTAAGCATCCATTGCAGTTCATAGTCCCTGCGTTCTTTCTGCCGCCTATCAAATTCCTTTTCAACAAAATCAACCTCGCTCTCTCTGTCAGGAAACGGCGTAAATGAATTGCCCTGCACAGGAGGACTATCCTGAACCTGTTGGTCTGTCGGTCCTGAAAAAATATCTTTAATACCTTGTAAAATTCCCATATCACACCACCTATTCCTCAGGTGTATTTCGCTTCTTATAAGCTTCTGCTATGTTCTTCTTAATGCCATTTGGCACTGACTTTGGCTTACTGCTGTTCCTTGCCTCATATTCTGGAAGGTCGCGTGCCATTATTCGGTTATACAGATCTTCACGCTCCTGCTTGTGAATAATGTACTGGACAACTATTACAGCTAAAAACAGGGTAATCACAATCCAAAATTCAATATGCTCCATGTTATCAGCCTTTCGTAATATCCGCGATTGCTTCAATGCGGAGGTTGCAATCAAGTGATTTTTTGCTCTCTTTATCTTCCATTCGGTCGCTCGTGTTTACACTGCTGACATAGCACTCACATACTATAACAACCTTGTCACCAGCTTTATACTTTCCGATTGTGGGAAGTTCTTCATCGCCAAGGTAAAGGCTAGGTCTTGGGTCGTAAGTGTATGAGATGGGATCTTCGCCCTTCTTTTGCTTCTCAGGCTTCGGTTCATCCAGCTTCTGAACATTAAGGTTTTTTACTTTATCAAGAGCCTGTTCTATCGCACTTTTCATTACTTTTTACCACCCTTCTTGGCTTTCGCTGTCCGTGGTGCGCGACCCTGTGGCTTGGCATTTAACTTCGTTTCGAGCTCCTTTACCTTCGTTTCGAGCTCCGTAACCTTTGCCGCGCTTATAGCAAGCAGAGCGTTCACAGCTTCTGTAGAATCGTTGACGTTTCCATGTGCCCCGTCTATTTGAGCCTGAAACTGTTCAATTGTGATATCCTTTGCTTCAAGTTGGGACACAAGATCAGCATTTATGGTTTCAAGCTCGTTGGGCTGTTTGCCGTACTTCCCATCCAGATATGCTTGCCCAGTTGTAATTATCTCTTTCAAATGTTCCTCGCTACATATGAGGCGCAAAGGAAGTGGAGTACCTTTTTCATATATCCATACCGGGCTATCTGTTGCTTTCCTATCTCCAAGATCATCCCTCACCCTTCTCGGGTGCTTTTCAACTATAATCATAAAATCCCTCCAAAGAAAATCTTAGGGCAGGTAGAACCTGCCCGAGCTATTATGCATCCGCCGTTTCTCGCACAACATTTGTGCCGTCAAAGTACACAATCGCCCTCTTGGTTGAAGCAATGACAATACCAGTTCCCGTTGGAGCCTTAACCGTCAAAGCCTGTCCGCTCGTATTCAATACAACAAACTCCTTAAAATTCTGTGCTGCTGGAATTATGGCGTTTACTGCACCGCTTGCATTGGTGACGATCAGGAACCTTTTCTTTGCTTCTATTGCAGTTAGCGTCCAGTCTGCAACGCCAGCGGCATAATCATGTGCAGCAAAGCTGTGGAAAACTTCTGGTTCGGTTATAACAGGAGAAGTAAGCGTCTTGTTGGTCAGAGTCTCCGCGCCCGTCAGAGAAACAACCGCTGCCGCAAGACCTTTGAGCCATGTACCAATCTTTCCGCTTGTGAATGTAGGTGATTCCCTGTTAAGCATTTTCTCCAGTTTGTTTGTTAGTGCTGTATATGGCATGGTATACCATCCTCTCCGCCCGTAGGCTAATTATATTAATCTGGTTTCCTTGAACTTCAATTCACCGTTTTCAAAGTACGTCTCACCGATGATTGTAAACGGCTTATTGGTTTTCTTGCTGTCCTGCTTTTTCTCAGGTTCTTCGACTTTCTTAACTTCTTTACTCATACAAACGACCTCCTTCCGCTCCTTCTTATACCTTGGCTTTCTTTCCAAATCTTTTCCCGGTATTTCTCCATCTTGGATTTCTCAGGGGATAAGGTTTTGGATTTACTCGCATGGTAGGCGATCAGACCGTAACCAAAACTATCTACCGTATGTGTTGCATCCCCGTCCTCGGAGTATTTTTCGTGATCATCCGGATCCTTCAATACCTCCTGAAGATATTCAATCAGTTTCTTACAGCAATCGCATATCTGAACCTTGGCTACCATACGCCTTATGTTTTCATCCATAGATGGCTTAAGATATTCATGGATTGTTGCTTTCCTCAGTTTCCTATCTGTAATTGCTTTTATAAATCCATAAAGCCCGCCATCTTGGTAATAATCTATAAGTGTTTTACCTTGTTCATCCCTAACATGAGTAGCCCATGCATCGTGTCCAGCAACTGTAAATGCAAACTTTTCTTCATGTTCATTTCCATTGACATCAGTATATTTTGATTTCTCAGCTACCCTCTCAGCTTGGGTAGAGTATGGTATCTGTGTGCTTTTATCACCTTTATCACGGGTAAACTCTCTGTAAACATACACGGTACCCTGCTCATCAACTGTGTACCAATACCACGCAAATGGATCATCATAGCCATTATCTACAGAACGCCAGCGTTTCCAGTGAGAAGGTATACCGTTCGGAAACGTTTTTTCATAACTCACAACATGAGTTTTATAATCAAACTCCGGGAAAGCTGTATCATCGTTTATGTCCCAATTGCCTTCCATCAAGGCCTTTTGTTCCTTCTCAGGAAGCTTTAAGAGCCTGTTTACATAGTCCGGATCGTCTCTCATTAGGAAGTCGTTTTCATAATACAGTGATGGGATGTAGCACCGGCTTTCATATCTTGGTTTGTCGAATCTGTCTTTGCCTATAAATTCCTGAAATGTAACACAGGATTCATTCACGCCGATTTTAAAGGTCTTTTTCAAAAACTTGTGTCCTGGTCCATCGGGGTTAGTTGATATTTTCATCTGCTTTGGGTATTTGTTTGTGCCCCTTATACGAGACTGCATGTATGTTATGCGATATTCTGAAAACTCTGTGCCTTCATCCATTCGTATAATGTCGTACTCAGCAGACTTATATATCGTTACGCTATCATCTGAATCAAGGTATCCAAATTCAATAATGCTACCATTTGAGTGATACCAAGTAAAGTCAGCGGCATTGTACTGCATCAGGTCTGGCGGGTATAACGATTGCGATTTAATTATCAAAGAACGCCGTAATTCCGGGAATGTCTCTCTGAGTATCAGCTGCCTTATTCCGGGGTAATTATTTGCATCATACAAGGCATCAATGAGCTGCGCATAGCTCTTTCCCCCTCCGGCTGCGTCAACCTCCGAACAAAACCATGTCCGCATTGCATTGGATAAATAACCCCTGCTTATACGATACTGTAATGTCCATGTTCTTTGCTTTTACTGTTGCATTCCTCTGCTTAAAGTTGGTCTTGGCCATTCGGAGAATCACCCCCTTGGTTCTTTTGGCTATACTGCTCCAAAAGCCAGATTCTATACTCTGATTCTGTTTTATTTCCTTTCCTGCTGTTACAACTTCTACAAGCAGGAACTATATTGGCTATCCAATCTGCGCCACCTTTACTTAATGGAATGCGATGATCTTCTGTAAGTTCGTTTATTGAAATTTCTTTTTGGCAGTAGTAACATCGCTTTCCGTAATATTCATATTTCGCCCTTAACTGCTGTTCGTCATGTGTCCCTTTTGTGTTCAGCTTCAACACGCGCCGTTTATTGGCTTTCAACATTTTAGGTAACGGATTTTGCTTGTACCGTTCTCTTTCATGCTCGTTGTAGCCAGAAACTTTTCTTTTCTCCCACCTTTGCCTATCCTGCTCACGGCGTTCTGGATTGCTAGCCCATCTTTTGTGGTCAAGTTCCCTACACTTTTCAATGTTCCTGTTACAATACTTGTTTTTGCCTTCAAGCCTCTGCTTTTCATGGTGTCGCTTTAACTTTGCGGCGGCTTTCTCTGGGTTGCACTCTTTGTATTTGCGTTCCTTCTCTCTGCGTTTCTCGGGATTATTTTTAACACGTTCTTTGCAATACTCATTAAAACATTTGCGGCACATCGTCAGAGACCAGCCGCTTTTCGTAGACTTATTAGGTTTCCAATGTTCTGTGGTTAGTAGATATTTCTCTCCGCACTTTTTGCATAAAATAACTTCCTCGTTCATATACTCCCCTCCACCATCATCATGCAACAAACGTAAGAGTCGAAAGGTCAAAAAGCGCGCAAACAAGAAATAGCCTCCACGCATAAAGCGCAAAAGCTATCTCCTGGGAGGATCAAATGAACAATTTAACCTTAGCATATCAGCGGGATAAAATGGTCAAATCATTGTTTGATTGACTTTTTATACTTCTGTATCTTACTTTCCCAATCTGGGAACCCAATCCACTTAAGTACCAATTCATTCAGTTCAATATCGCATTCCATGCAAAGCGGCCTATGTAGCCTTCCGTCAGCGCAAGCTTGCCACTCTGCATGGGCTGGTTTACCACATCGTACACATTTACACCGTTTGATTCCAATTGCTGTATATGGTCGTTTACGTCCCTGCATTGGTAGCCTCCTATTTCTTAACTGCTACAACAATTGACATGAATAAAACGCACAAAGACATTATAAGCATCATCCACGTAGTCGTATCAGGTTCATTCTCTCTATTCATAGATTCCCTCCTATAAGCCTTTCATAACACGCCTTAATTACCTTTGCATCCCATAGCGCATTATGCTTTGTGGCTTCCTCTGTCAATGTCAACTGCGAAAATTCTTCACGGTTTATGTCAGGGTCAATGCCCTTGATCTTGAACAGGGTACATATATCAAACGGGATATAGTAGACATTCTTTGGAATATCAAATGCTGTGCCAAATATGTCATTGAATAGTACCCAATCGTAAGCAAGGCAATCTGACCACATTTCAACTGAATCAAATTGCGCAAGCCATTCACTTAATTTCTTAAATATGTGATACTTTGTACCTCTGACTTTTATAAAACCAGAATCAGAAACATCTGATACGCCCGAATGTTCGATATTGCAAGTTAAGTAATTAAGCGATAAATTGTTCACAACATGTTCTTGAATCCATTTATTCACTTGCTCTTTTGCGTAATCGGTGAATTCTGCATAAAACCTTCTGCCATCTTCTGAAACAATGCCTATGCTGATTAATGTTGTATCCTTGTGAAGCCCCGTAAATTCAGTGTCAAAGAATAGTTTCATTTGGCTTCCCCTTTCCTCTCAATCTTCTTTTCCAGCGCCTTGTATTGCTTCTCCACACCTTTTTCAAGAATATATTGCATACTGCGGGTTTCGTGGGTGCATATGGCGTGTAGCTTGTCTGCTATGGCTGGCTTTAGCGCGAATGTTATATATTTGGGCTTTGGCATGTTATTCCACCTTCTCATATGTCTTTTCAAAAATGTCAGGTTTGCACGGATAGAATTCGCCGTTCACACCTTTGATAATCCAATCTTTGGGTGAAGCATGTAATGGGCCTTCTAAAGTTGCAACAATCAATTCGCCACTTCTAAATTCAGCATCTCCACCAACAAATTTTTCAATTTCATCGAAATTTCCATGAAACTGAACCGCCTCAATAACTACTGGCCTCTTCCTAAACTTTGCCATAACAACCTCCTGTAAATTTGATACTTTAATCTTATATAATTTTTAAGTATCAAACGGTCAAATAGTTTTGGATTTGAGAAATTTTATCATGGCGCACCTTGTCATGCAATTACCTGTATGATCTTCGCCGGTTGGGTACTGGATATTGTGTTGTATTTCATATTGAGCATCAACCGCATGGTTAGAGGCGTGCTGCGCATGTTCCAGTAGGCTCACATCCTTCCAGCCGTTACCTGGGTGAGTCAATTCGCCTTCCTGCATGGTCTTAAGGACCGTGTCATAGGCAACTTGCGCAACTTCGTGATATTCGGATGGTGTTTCCTTCACATCATAGATAGCGCCTTTATTGAAATTATCCATATAAAAGTCGAAGAAGGAGTTTCTGTTGGGTAATTCGTGGGTTTCGAGCTTTTTCATGTTGCATTTACGGGCAAATTTTAAGGTAATCATACGACAGGAACCTCCCTTTCTAACCATGCATAAGTGGTTATATCTTTTACATCGCCGCCGTCAGGGTGTGGGTCATGTACAAGTTTGCCGTTATTATAAATGACAGAGTGTTTTAACCCTCTTGGACTCGTCCCCCAAGCCATATAATATTCAACACCTTCAGGCGGATTATCGTCATTATAAAACATGATTTTATTTGCTTGGCACCAATCCCATAGTTTCTCGGGATAATTCGGATCATCAACAAAATTCGGAACACCTTCGTCTGATATTTCAAGAAGTGAACACATACAAGCACGTAGGCAATCGCCCTTAACTCCTTCGCTGTGTATAAGTTTTTGTTTTATTGGCTTCATGCTGTTTCGCCCTCCGCATTCTTTAATATTTCACGCAAAAAGTAATAGAATTGTGAGTGTATAAACATTCCGGAATACTTTGAGGAAACAAACTGTATATCAAGGCCATAGCGATACTGAAACGCGAATAATGAGGCTAAAAATGACTTTTCGGCTAGATTTGTGCGGTATTTATGTTCAATAATTTCTTGGTAACTGCCATTTTCAACCATAAGAATGAGTTTGGCTCCGGCATCTTTTGCCCGTTGGAATTCATTCTCAAATCGTTCCCTATTTTGCGCGAGGTTTCCGCTTACTTCAGTCAAATTAGCCTTACGTTCAATCGCTATTTTGTTCTCATAGGACTGTCCATCTACCTCAAACGAGTAGTCACCAAATTTAAGACAGCGCTGAACGTGCTTAATGCCCTTGCTGTCAAGATAAGCGATAATGTTTGCAGAGTTACCTTCGCTGTGCTCCCGGGTATCAATGATGATCGTTATTGAATTAAGTATCTGCTGCAGGCTGGCGTTAGTCATGGCTTCACCCCAATAAACTCCTGCAATGCAACCCCTGTATTAGGTATAACCTGAACACACCTATCATCCCAAAATTCAATCATCCCATAATCCTTTTCTGCCGTGATAGGAAGTAATTTTCCAATATGCTTAAGACACCATTCGTTAATTGCTATTTTTGATTCTCTACTTATCGGATTATTTGAGGACACTCTCGCGGTAAAAATTCTAACATCTTTTCCTTGAATGAGCCACGTTTTTACCCTATCAAGCATTTTAGGTATTGGTTCTCCAATATGTTCCGCACCTTTCCATTCATCGTAATAAGCAAGTGTTCCATCCAGATCTACGCCTATCCAGCCATTCATAAATTTTCCTCCTTAATTGACGATTCATTTATTTCTTTAGGCTTCGGAAGCATCCCAAGGTACTTCTCAATAACCCATTTGGGAATATGGTCTTGCAGTTCCTTTTGGAAGGCTAGAAACAGGTACAAGGGCATGTAAGTAGTTGTGTTGTAGTAAAGTGGGTTCATACAGAAAAAATCTATCCCATCAAATGGAACTGTTTTAATAATTTTTAGTGTGAAGAGTTTCTTCCAGAACGGTACAAACTTCGTTCTGTGCATCTTTAAACTGTCTTGAATTTCATCTCTTGTAAGAGGCGCTATGCTTACATCCACACGTTTTGCCAGTAAGTTGCTGTTAGAATACATCATCTTGCTTATTCGGTATAATCGCCCTAATTCAATGTCTGTGAAGGTATCAGGGAGCGATATGCCCAGATAGCTTTTGATGAATGTGCTTTTATACTTGAAATTGTACCCAACGCCTTCTTTAAACGGACTGTACAGTTCTAATAATTTATGCTTGGTTTCTTCCCCATCTTCAGTTATGCTTTGCCTTTTGTAGTACTTTTGTGTCATTAAAATTGTTCTCCTTATCGTGCGACCTAAAAAGGTCACTTTTTGAACAAATCGCGACCTAATCAGGTCACATTAAAACCGGTTCAAACACTTGCTATCACTGCCTTTGCTGAAATTGCTCCGGTAAACACGTATAATACAATATGTTAAGTACGTCTTTGCCGTGGAAAGCAGCTCGGAATCCTCCTGTGTTTATAACTTTAAACGTGATTTGTTGTGCAAATGGTCAAAAAGATTATATAAATGTTACAATTAAGGTTATTTATAATATAAAAAACACAGACACCCCCTACCACCCTGAAAGCTGAGACAAAAGGTACCCCCCCCTTTGCAAATTCCCTAAAAAATATTCCAAAAAGCATTCCGCCTAAAGCCTTGAAAGCGTTAAACGGCAAGGTATTAAAAGGGGTATAAAATGATAAAAGCTATGGGGGACAGAGACTCTTGTGTGTGAGAGATATTATATTCCGGAGGACTATACTCCACACCCCGGGTTCTCACGATACCCCCTCCCCCTTCAAAAATCCTGGACAAATACAGTTGATCCCAGTCACCCATGCCGTTGGGCCACCTATCCTGCCAGCTGGGCTATGACCAACATGATAATATATGTTTTTACTATTACATTATTGCCCTGTAACATTACTGTCTCTAGGCTTTGATGGATGAATATCGGCTTGATTACACGAAATATTTGCTTCGCGTACTCAGGCAAAACAAAATCCCCGTAGCCTTAGATACTGTAAGACTACAAGGATTGTACTATTTAATGAACAATTGTAATTATTCGGCTTTTTCCGGCAAAACACTATATGTTGTGTTGACCGCCTCTATTAAATTGGTTGGAGCTGCCGGTTGCGGCAGGATATTAATGGTAATTTGAGATGGAGTTTGTTGTTGATGCATTCCACCTTCTTGATACATCTCAGCCATCTCCAAAAGTACCTTGCCGTGTTGGAAACTACCTCTTACAGCTTCTTTGAGGAATGTATTGACCACTGGTGCTACAGATTGCTTGATAATGTCTAATGTAAGCTTTCGGTATAATTTCTCGAATTCAGGCCGTTTAAAGGCGTCATAATAGGCTTTGCGACTGCATTTAGCCGCTAAACACAAATCAGTCACATTTTTATACTTGTTCGAAGGGTCTAACAAGGCATCAAGGATTTTCTGCTCAGTATCTGAGGGCAAGTAATCCGTGTCTATTTGTAACACATCTTCACCCTTCTTACCATCAACTATATTCATACTGTTATTTCCAATATATGTATTTTCGTTAATCTTTCTCTCGTCCATAATCATTCCTCCAATATGTCAGGTACTTCGCTGTTAATACCGTACCATTTCATTCCATACGCTTCTATGATGTTTGAGAAGTCCTCTATGTCATGCGGTCTTACCGTCAATCCTCTCGGTCCAATCTCAATGTGCTGGAGCTCATGCTTCATAACTATTTTCCTTTGGTTCTCGTCCAAACCGGAAACGTTGCTCTCATAGAACGTAATAATAAAATCAAATGGCATCCATGCTCTGTAAACTGTACTAACCTTGCGGCAATCGGCATAGATGGTTTTTGCACCCTGCTTTCGTTCCTGACTCATCACGTAACCAATCTTCACATCACAGTCTTTAATGAAGTGGAACTCAGGGAACTTATTAATGATTCGTTCAGCTAACTTCCGCATTTCCTTTGAAGGTTCAGCGTCCATAATCCGCAGGTCTTTATTGAGTTTCTTTATCAGCTGATGTCGTTCTTTGTTCCGAGTTTCAGCATAGATGTTAAGAAGCATGTCCAGTGGTGGACATCCTATATCCTCACAACCTTTCCCGCATTTCTTACATACGATATTCAGCAAAGCCATTATGTTCATCCCTTCCTTTCGTTCTCCTATTCCCTATTCTATCCGTGTCCCATATACTACTGGGTCAAATCCTTTCTTGTCTCTCCAATATTCCCCCAATAACACCGTTCACATTTCGCCAAACTCAAAAAATTATTTCCGCTATTTTAGTGGATTTGAAGGCAATTTTTATGGACTTTTGTATGAATATTTAAAAAGTGCTTGACGTACGTTTAACGAACGTGGTATGATGTTTTTGTCAGCAAGCGAAACACGAACCGCCGACCGAACATTGACAACTTAACAGCCAATTCCCAATAGCCTGCATCTGGCAGGTCATACCTCGAAGTGCATAGCACAGTATAGAGGGAGCAATTAAAGGATTGGCTGGTCTGCACATAGCAAATTTGAAAGGATGGTGCTAGCCATGTTTGAAATTAAGAAAATTACTCAGGAAGAAGCAAGCAAGATTATTGAAACTCGGGAACCAAAAGGACTGTTTTACCAGAAGGACGGCGAAACCTATGTCGGTATTGATAATTCATACGGAGATGCTTGGACAGAAGATTTTAAAAGCCTCTGTGCATGCAAAAGATGGCTTAAAAACGGATGAAAGGATGGGATGATATGAAATATCGCATTAAATGGATAGGCAAACGAGCCCACGAGCGCATATTTGACTCGCTGGCAAGTATTGCCGATATGGATTGGTTTAACTCTAATCACGAATAGTCGAAACCGGGTTTTCCCGGTCTGCAGGAGCTGACCTACCTGCATTGATGAGACAGGTCACATAGAGAAAGCAGCCCGCCACCTACCAAAGCAAACGGACTGCTTAATACACAGCCGGAGCCATGCAAGAACAGTATAGCATGAGCCCGAGCAATAGAAAAGGGGCAAATGTATATGAGCAAAGCAGCAGCAGCAAAGACGGTAAGCAGTATTAACATCTACAAACTTAAGATGGTAAAAGAGGAAAGCGTGCAATACGGCACAAAAATGATTAAGTCACCCATGGAAATAAGCACAATAGCATGTGATTTGATGGAAATGCACGAGATGGCGGAAGAAAACTTTATCATCATTTGTTTGAACACGAAGAATTACATCGCGGGAATACATACCATAAGCGTAGGCAGCTTGAACGCTTCTATCGTCCATCCTCGGGAGGTTTTTAAGGCGGCAATGTTAAACAATGCAAGCTCAATTATCCTCCTGCACAATCACCCGAGTGGCGATTCTTCCCCTAGTCAAGAAGATATTACCACCACACAGCGACTTATTGATGGCGGGAATGTGTTGGGCATTAAGGTTCTGGATCATGTTGTTATCGGCAGCAAATTTAGATATACCAGCTTTAAAGAACAAGGCTTGATGTAAATACATATAAGCCGAGCCTGGCGGCTATACCGGGCAGAGAGGCAGGACGCAATGAATAAAGTGCCATACAAAATACAGGACAGTGAAGGCAACATATTTGTATTTGCTTGTTACGAAAATGGTTTTCCGGTTTACCGCACCCGTGGCGGCTGTAAACATATTTTCGAAAGCGAGTTGCAGTATTACACCGTGCTGCAGAAGGAGGTCGCCCCATGAAACTACGCATCAAACTAATCCACCTGATCCGCATGACAGCGGATGAACCATACCGCATAGACCAGGAACGCCGCGCCCGGTTCGCCCGGGTGATGGCGGCAAATAAAAGCATTACGGAAGGTTTGAAATAACGCAGATGGGCCGGGGCTTCCCCGGTTAATGCCCTCCCGGAAACCGGGAACCGTCCAAAGGCGGTAGGCAATGAAGGAGTGATATTGTGGCACGCTTAATACAGGCAGTCTATAATGGGAAGGCAGCAGACGATTTAACGAAAGATGAATTGATCCGCGAGATACTGATTGATTCTGGAATTTCTGACGGATACACAGATGGGAAGATTCGCCGGGCCATGGAAGAAGCGTTTAGGCAAGGCTGGCTTCGCGGTGAAGATTATCAGTGCAAAATTAGTAATTGTGTGAAAGAGAGTGATGAAAGGACGTCGTGCAGGTTTATTGATTACCTTAAATCCGCTGTGGAACTGGACTGCGACCTCATCATTGGTGACGTTGATATGCCGGCCTCCTTTGTTTGGTATAACGATGGTGACACAGTAATCACTGAGGCAGGTTATCAAAAATTTAAGTCCATCATGGATGCGCCTTACGAAATCCTCGACAACGGTAACATTGAAATCTTTTGTGACGACGACGAGCTGGGTGAAAAATTTGTTTATGCTGCAGCTGGGTACATTGGTGATTCAGACTATAAACTATATTTTGAGGGGGAATGGTACAAATGAGAGAGAAAACATTTATGGCACAGCAGTACAAATACTACGTCTATGTCAGGCCGGGATACATCGAGTATTTTAATGATCTTCAAAAGGCACAGGAATTCGCTCGCGAGAATGATGTAGAAGTAAAGGAAATGGATATTTAAGTCCCGAGGTTGCCAGCTTGAAAGGGGCTGGGGTGGTAAAATTCCACCGGCGGGAAACCGCTTAACGCTTATAGACTATGAAAG
>Ga0209318_1001045_pt1 | contig 20161 bp, 20 predicted proteins | sample RifGroE1_FD_183999 | JGI IMG/M metagenome (GOLD analysis project Ga0209318, IMG submission 183999) | Groundwater microbial communities from Rifle, Colorado, USA - Groundwater E1 (SPAdes) (version 2) | ecosystem: Environmental > Aquatic > Deep subsurface > Groundwater | place: Rifle, Colorado...
ACTTCCCTTTTTTCGAAGCCAGGTTTTATAAAAATATTAAATCCCCTCAAAATCTTTGAAAAAGTGCGAATTGCATTAATTTCTCGCCCTCTCCCCCGCGGGAGTAGAAAATTAACAGGTATGCGAACCTGTTAATTTAGTAGATACATTTGTCTTTATTGAGTAAAAAGGCGTTTTAAACCTGTTACGTACCTGTAAAAATTAAGATTTAATTATCTTCTATCTTAATGACCTGACCATCTTCCAATTGATTGGCTTTGCCGCCGCTGACATGACGCCATAGCATTTCTTTATCACTCTCCAAATCATCTGTCTTCTCTGGCTCTAATGTTGCTACTGGTGCCACAAACATCACTGGCTTTTCTATAATGATTTTGTCTTCTTTTTTTTCTATAGACTCTAGATTATTTTTTTCAATTTGGTTTATTTTTTGTACGATCGCTCCCCCATCTTGAGCCTTTGGCGGCAACGGAACGCTGTCTAACTTCTTTTCCGGCTCTAACGCGGCTAACCTTTGTTTTTGCCAGTCAGCCAGTTCTTCTTTTTCAACTGCTCTTTTTTCCATAAACTCAGCTGCTTTTTCTTCAGTTTTTTGAATTTTTTCTTGCACAGTTTCTTCGGTTAAAGGCTGATCTGTTGTTCCGCCACCCATATACCACCGTACGTCGCCAGGTGTTTGGATCTCACGGTAATATGTCTCCCCTATTTTTGGTGGAATTTTTGGCACTAATTTTTTCTCTGCCTTAGTTAAAATTTCTTCCACTTTTGGCATAGCAGAAATTTCACCTATTTGAGCCTCAACATACTCACGGCTTCTTGAATAAAGCTTGCGAGACGATTCTAAGATTTTATCCTTGTTTTCGAACTTCCTTGCTGCGCGTGGTAATGTTACCGCCGAAAAGGCAGGACAGGTCACACCGTCAATGCTCATTTTGACGTAAACGTGATAGTTATCAAGGTTAACTAAATCATTTGCCTCAAAGACCGGTTCAAATTCTTTGGTTAAAACTTCAGCGTCAGGCGAGCCGACTCTGAAACTCACAATCGTACCAACGTTACCTATAACCGCATCTCTAACAGGCTCAAGCATTTGAGCGATATACTGGTGAGTCATAATAAGGTTTAAGTGATACTTTCTGGCTTCAGAAAGAATAACGGCAAAAGATTCCGTCGCAAAATTTTGAAACTCATCAACGTATAAATAAAAATCCCGTCGGTCTTCTTCTTTTACGGTTGCACGTTGCATAGCTGCAAGTTGTATTTTAGTAATCATCAGTGACCCTAAAAGTTGTGAAGCATCTTCCCCTATCTCACCAATTGAAAGATTAACTAGAAAGATCTTTCCTGAATCCATGATCTCTTTGATATCAATAGTAGATTTTGGCTGTCCAATAATATTCCTTATAGTTGAAGACGATAAAAATTGCCCTACCTTGTTTTGAATAGGTGCAATAGCTTCAGTCCTAAACTTTGGTTCGTATTGTTCATATTCGTTCACAAAGAAATCTTTAATAACAGGATCAGTAATAGAAGAAACAACCTTATCCCGAAAAGGTTTATCAACTAACATTCTGGTCACGCCCAACATGGTTGCATTCGGATAATCTAATAGAGCCAAAATAGTGTTTCTTAAAATGTACTCTAATCGAGGTCCCCAACTTTCGCCAAAAATCTTTTTGAAAATCCCAACCACACCAGAAGCAACAATGTTTTTTAAGTCAGGATCAACATTTTCCAAAGGGTTAAATGCCACTGGAAACATCTTGTCGGCTGGAGAAAAAATAACCACATCTTTGATTCGTTCCTCTGGAATATATTCCATGACATGATTAATAAGATCCCCATGAGGGTCAACCACGGCGATTCCGCGGCCTTCTCGAATATCATCAATGGCCATATTTTCCAGTAAGGTGGATTTACCAGTACCAGTCTTTCCAATAACATAAGTATGATAACGACGATCAGGTAATTTAATACCAAACTTATGTTGGACATGTCTGAAATCAGTCTTGGCAAAAATTGTTAGCTCTTCTTCTGGAACATTATCTTCAATTGGAAGATTCGCCGGTGGTTCGCCTTTTTTACTACCAGCCCATACTATATTAGGAGTCTCCACTGAAACTGACGGCAAATGATAAATTGAGGCAAGCTCTTCGATATTTAAAATATATCCGTTATCAATGAATGTTCTTTGATGGTATAGATGCCAATAGTTAATTGACGTATCAACCAAGCTTGCTTGAAAACCGTTTAAGTTCAAAACATTAAATTGTTTGAAAGCGCCAACAACTGAATCAACCTTGCTCCTAGCAATGTTTTCATGAGGCGCAAGAGCCAATAATCGGATTTTAGTTTCAAACCCAAGCTTTGTTGATTTAGTTTCCACGCCTTTTAGCGCTGCCTCGGCATTACCAGATAATACCACTTCTTTCTTGCCACCGTCTTCGGTGACTCTGCCAGATGCAGGTGTAGCACCAGTAACTATGGTCGTAATTAGTGAAGTAAGCCCTCGCCAAATCATTCCAAATATTTCACCAAAAACATCGGTACCTTTACCGCTTTTGATTTTTTTAATATGTGCTTCACTTTTTGTTTGCCATGAATCAGACACTGGCTTACTAATAATTTGTAACCAAACTTGTTCATCTTTTTCTACTTTACTCATCACACCAGTGATACTAGAAAGTGGATCAACTTCAAAGTTAAGAAAAGTTTTTATTGGATAGACTTCATTGTTCACAAGGTTAATATCGGCACCACAAATCTTAACATCACCATTTTTAATTCTTTCAAACTCGTCCATGGTATAGTCATCTACTTCTGCCAGTTCTGCCGTAGGATATTGAGCATAAATTTGTCCCTGAACAAAATCTGATAGATGCGTTGGTGTAATGACATAAAATTGGAGATATTTATCACGTGAAGCAATTTCAAAACTGATGTATTCTTGATACGGATGTTCGGCTTTAAAAATTCCGTGAAGAGCGGCAAACATTTGTTCTGCAGCAAGCGGAGATTTTTCGTTGTTTTTAGGGACTAAAATTCTTAGCGTTATAAAACGCATTCTGGAAAACCACTCCACTTTTTTGGCCTCGAGATTTCTTTTGTATATATTAGCAATAATAACAACAGGTATACCTAAAAATATAACCAAAAAGAAACCTTTAATTAAAAATGAAACTAAACTGTCAAACATTAATGATCTTTCTCGATTATGTTTTCGATCGCTGCCCAATTACTTTCACCTGTTTTGGGCAAAATGACCGTAATCTTGTCATCCGGCTTAGCCTTGAAATAAGAAACTGAAGCCTGCAAAACGTTATATTTTTTACCGTCACAAGTCGCGATCCAATTCTCATCGTTCTGAGTTAATTTACCAATAATTCTTTTTCTTTCAACAGGACCTATTTGTTTAAAAATAAATGTTCCGTCAGGAGCAATGGTAAGTTTCAAGTTGTCACCGCAAACTAATTTTGACTTAGATGAATAATTGACTGGTACTGGATATTTCTTGCCATATTTATCGATCATTTCCTCACCATCAAAAACACCTTCGATGATAGTAGCTTTACCAGTATCGTTTAAATTTAAACTTTCGGCTTGCTCTTGGTAAACTTGTTCAAACAAAATTCTTTTAGCGGCGTTAATCTTTTCTTCCGCTCCATCAAGTAACTTTCTGATTTCAGTTAACTTTTTGTCATCCTTGTCCATATTTTCCTTTCGTGGGAAAATTCCGCGACAAATGTAATTTGTCCATTGTCTCCTTTAAGAATCTTTTATTTTTGTGTTTATCCTTACACCTACAGTGCGGGATTTAATTAGTATTTTGACACTTTATCTTACATCTATCTTATAAATTATTCAATGGTTCATTACCGCCAGCTGGCATTTGGCTAGTTGGAGCGGCCGGCGGAGCTAATTGGGCACCGATTTCGGCATTAATTTCTGCCAATGGCCTTGAATAAGCTTGCCTTGAAGTATTTCTGACTTGTTCTCTTATGTTTGCATCTGAAACGGTTGCGCTTTTGATGCCTTTCATACTGAATGGTTTACTTGGTGTGCCATCGATCAACAATTTACAGTATGTATTACGCGCTTCGATATTAGTCATATCTGACATGCCGACTCCAGGAAATTCTTTAGCTAAAAATTCTGCGTCGGCAGCGCCTATTCGGTACGAGATTAAAGTACCAGCATTACCAATCACGGCGTCACGAATATTTTCTTTAAGCTGTGCGATATACTGGTTGGTAATATTTAAATCAAGATGATACTTTCTTGCTTCCGATAAGATGGTCGCAAAGGAATCAGTGGTAAAGTTTTGGAACTCATCAACATATAAATAAAAATCTTTTCTTGAATCTTCTACCATATCAGCTCTGGAAAATGCCGCAATTTGAATTTTACTCACTATGACCATGCCTAATAAAGCCGAGTTTACTTCTCCGATCTTACCTTTACTTAAATTGATAAGAAGGATTTTACCTTCGTCCATTACCTGACGAATATTAAAGGCCGATTTCTTCTGACCGATAATGTTACGCATTAAATCGTTAGTCATAAAACGACCGAACTTTGAGATAAAATAATTGTACATTTCAGATTTATGGAAATCAGCGGTCTTGGCCAATTGCTGCTCCCAAAATGATTTCACGATCGGATCAGTTACGTTTGAAACTAAACTTGCCCTAAAAGCATCATCGGTAAATATTCGCGGGATGTCTATTAATGTGCCGCCCTCTGGCTGAGCCATAATTGTCAGGGCTGCATTTCTAAACCAGTGTTCCCATTGAGGTCCAACAATACCAGTTTGGCCCGGGTCGAATAATTTTTGAAATATTTGAATGGTTTCCTGAATAATAAAGTCACGTTGCTCAGGAGTATGGAATTCCATCAAGTTTAGTCCCATTGGAAATTCAATATCTGATGGGTCAAAAACAATGACGTCCTTCATTCTTTCCGGCGGAATTTTTCCCATAATATCTTCGATGGCATCACCCAGCGGATCAATATAGCAAACACCTTTCCCCTCTTTTATATCCTGTTCGATTGCAGTTAAGAACAAAGTTGTTTTACCAGTTCCAGTCTTGCCTATCATAAAGATATGGCGACGTCGATCATCTTCTTTTATTTTGATTTCTGCCTCAATGCCACGGTAAACGCTTTTTCCTAAAACCGTTCCCTCAGCTGGCAAATTTGCAGGCGGCGGCATTTCCTTACTCATTAACCATTGGATGTTCGGCGTATCAATAAAGTGATTTGGAAAATGATACAAAGTCGCCAATTCTTCTGTGTTGACAATAGATGATTTTTCGGCAAAGCGTCGCAAAATATAGTCTTTAACTACTTCATTATTACCTGAAGAAACTTTAAAATTGTTTAGTTCAGGCGTGCCAAATTGCATAAAGCTAGCTGTAATTGCTTGTAGATTTGCCTGGGCAATTGGTTGATTTTGAGAAACAGTGATAACGCGGAGAGACATTTCAAAACCAATTTTTGAGGCCTTTTCGCTAATAGCTCTAAGTAAGGAATCTTGCATTGGAGTCATCTGCTGATATGGTTTGTTTTCTTTTCCTGGTTGTTCTTGAGGCTTTGCCGCGCCATGGACCGCGCCGGAGAACCCTTCAACTAGAAAATTAGCTAGCTTAAAATACCATTTTTCAGTAGCAACAGACGTCTTACCCTCTTGAATCTTTTTACTGGTCATGCCAGAAGCACGTCGCCATTCATCACCCGTCGGCTTGATAATCATCTGCAGAGCAGCGGTCGAGCTTGGATCAAGCTTGCTCATCGCATTTGTTATGCCTGCCAAAGGATCACTTTCTTGCTTGGTATATGTTTTTAAAGGCAGAACGAAACGTTTTTCTAATTTTAATGTCGCTGATGCAAACTCACCTTGACCGTTGGTTAACAAGAAAATGTTTGGTGCTTTTACCTTTTCAACATGAGCCGTCGGATAGTAGGCCTGAATTTGTTTTTGTACCATTTCTTCAAACATTTTAGGACAAGCCACGTAAAAAGCGATGATACCGTTTTGAGCCACAATTTCAAAAGAAATTTGCTGTTGATCTTTTAATATCTTGTTTGCCATGTCATGACTGTAAAGGCTTGAGAAAGCGCCAAACATTTGTTCTGCTACGGACATGTGTTGTCGAAAGTCTTTCGGCGGTTCGTTAGTTCCTTCTACTCGAACGGCTTCCTCTTTAGGTAATGTCACCAAAAAAACACGAGTGTTTAAAATCCGTGCCGTGTCGCTTTTTTTGTTTCTATGTTCAACTATCAAAAAAATAACGACTAGTAGCGCTATCAATAAAATAGCAATTAAAATTACTAAATATAAATTCATACTCCCCTACCTTTAATCTTTTTGTAGTTCTGCAATTTGTTCAAGGAGATTACTGGCGGCACTTACACCGCTAACGTTCTGTTCGACAAGGTGAGAAACAGAAGATTCTTTTTGATTTTCACTCAATAAGACAGGCTGCGCTGGTTGAACAGGTTCAGACGGAACAGTGGGTGTTATAGGTGCAATTGGTAACGTTGTGGGTTGGATATTTTTCACTTCGACAGCAATACCAGGATTTACTTCTGGTTGGCTAGGAGTGTTAGTTGGCTCTGGTGTTAATACTTCTGTTTCAACAGGAACAGTGCCTGGCAATTCAGGCTTGAACTGATTAGGATTCATACCTCTCCTTCTCTATTATTATTGTAGTCGATTTGCTTAAAATGTACAACTAAAAAGCCCCATAAGCAATGGGGCTAAGACGGATCGCCGTTTGTCTCAATGCCGAGACAAATAGTGTCTTCGGTTAGGAACCGAATAGTAAAAGTTACGTTCTGAGGCAGCCTCGTACTAGTACCTCGGCTCAATCTTCTAGTAGTCGGGCTACTCTCCTCGTATGTAAACTTGATCTCTACTTGACCTCTGATTATCCGTAAACGAGACTGATGCTTAAGATGTCTGGCATCAGTCTCTCCAAAAAGACGTTCCGACCGGTAAAGATAAATTTTGAATTTACCGTTCGAAGCTTTGTAGCAAATAGCATTGCCCGACTTCTGCTCATTGAAATCCAGAGCCGAAGAATTAGCTTTGGATGTACTTAAAATCGACGACTCGACATCTACGCGAATGTCTTTGCGTTCTAATATCTCGTCCAGTTTCATTAGTACTACCTCCGCAAATATAGATTTTAGCAAAAACAGCTGCAGAGGTCAATATCTGTCACTACTAATATCCTCTCTGATTTTTTCGACCAGATGGTTTAAAAGCCAGAGGTTATGAATAGAAGTCAGTCTCATACCGAACATTTCCTTTTCACGAATTAAGTGAGAAATGTAGGCACGAGTAAAACCAGCTTTGCATGTAGAGCATCCGCAACCTGGCATAAGGATTTTTTTATCGTTTCTAAATAAAGATTTTCTAAGATCAATTTTTTTGAAAGTCTTCCAGTTAGTTGTAGTCCAAATAGTACCATGACGAGCCAAGCGAGTTGGCAAGACGCAATCAAACATATCGATACCATTTTTTACGCCTTCAAGAATATCTTCCGGCTCGCCGATCCCCATTAAATAATGCGGTTTTTCTTTGGGTAATATTGGCCCAATCCACTTCATAACGTTATACATATTTTCTTTGCCTTCACCGACAGATACACCACCGACAGCGATGCCGTCAAAAGAAAGTGAAGAAATATATTCAGCCGACTTTTCTCTGAGATCTTTAAAAGTTGAGCCTTGAACAATACCAAAAATGGATTGTTTTTTGTTTCCGTTCTTTTTCCAATAATCCGAGGCGCGCTTGGCCCATTCATGAGTTAATTCCATAGATTTTTTTGCTCGATCATAGGTTGCCGGGTGTTCCGTGCATTCGTCTAAAACCATCAAAATATCAGAGCCTAAATCCTTTTGGATATCGATGACTTTTTCTGGGGTAAAAAGATGTTTTGATCCATCTAAGTGAGATTTAAACCACACTCCTCTATTAGTCACTTTTACCAATGAGTCCTTTATTTCTTTAGTTTCATAATCGATATAGTTTTTGCCTAATGAAAAAACCTGAAAACCACCAGAGTCCGTTAGCATAGCACCGGGCCAATTAATAAATTTCTGCAAACCGCCCATCTTTTTTATTAGTTTTTCGCCTGGCCTTAAGTATAGGTGATATGTGTTTCCCAAAATTATCTTAAAGCCAATTGCTTTAAGTTCTTCTGGAGAAATTCCTTTGACGGCGCCAACTGTAGCGCACGGCATAAAAACCGGCGTTTGAATCTTGCCATGGGCTGTTTCAAATTCCGCTAAGCGTGCCAAGGATTTTTTTGATTGTTTCAAAATTTTGAATTTCACCCTGATATTGTACCATTATTTATGCTATTAAGAAAGGATTTAGCTTTTTTGGGTATTATTTAGGCCCGGACATTATTTGTCCGGGCCTAATTCATGCTAAGCGGTCACATAGCTCTCTGTATCGCGTAATTCCCGATACCTCTTAATTAGAGCAGCGTGATAAGGCGCTAGCCCCTTTGCCTGCTCAGCTAACTTTTCGATTTCCTCTTGCAGATCATCGATTTCTCGATACATTGTCTCCTTGAAAGGGATCAGACTTAGTCTGCCGTGTCGGAGACTTGCTATCTTATCGCCTATGCTGGCGATTTTATCAAGCTCATATTCAATCTGTGATACGCTTGCTATTTCGATCTGCGTCGCAGTTAGCTCCTTAAAAGGTTCGGATTGAGAGCTATGCTGTGAAATAACAACAGCCATACTCAATCACCTCCTTCAATGGACGCGGCACCGAAACAACCCCCCATACACATAAGCTTGATTTGTGTTACGATTTTAGCAGAGAAACCCCATATTGTCAAGAGCTTTAACTTCTTATACTCAAAAAGCCCCTTTCGGGGCTTTCTTGAGAATCTATTTGATTTGTCGATTTAAATTACTTAAGCTCGACTTTGGCACCAGCTGCTTCAAGCTTTTTCTTAGCTTCTTCGGCTTCAGCTTTTGGCATATCTTTCTTAATTTCTTTTGGTGCGGCATCTGCTAAGTCTTTCGCTTCTTTCAAACCTAATTCTTGGTTGATTTCGCGAAGAGCTTTAATGACGGCGATTTTCTGTGAACCAGAGTCGGCTAAGACTAAGGTATAAGAAGATTTCTCTTCTTCAGCTGGGGCGGCGGCACCACCAGCGACTGCGCCAGCAGCGGCCATCATAGGAGCGGCGGCGGAAACACCAAAGCGTTCTTCAAGAGCTTTGACTAATTCTGCCAATTCCAAGGTGGTTAAACCTTCGATATCTTTGATTAAGTCAGCAAATTTACCGGTTGGTTCCGCTTTGGCCTCATTGGCTTCTTTGGCGGTTTCGTTGTCAGTGTTGATTGCTTCAACTTCGGCTGGAGTTTCTTCTTCTGCACCAGCGGCTTCTTCAACAGCTGCCCCAACTTGTGCTTTTTCGTCTACATTTGAACCAGCTTCTTCTTTGGAAGCTTCGTCGTTCAATTTTGTTTCAGCTTCAGCTTCTGCTTCAGCTTGTTTTTCTTCTTTTTTAATGTCGTCTGCCATAGTAATTCCTTTCTTAAGAATTAATTTATGATTATTATCTACTATTTTTGTAGGTATCTAAAATGTATACCAGTGATCGAAGGTTACCTTGAAGCGCATTGACTAATCTAGACATTGGAGCGTTCAAAGTACCAACTAATTTTGCATATAGCTCATCTCGACCAGGAAGAGCAGCTAATTGATTGACTGTATTTAAATCAACATACTGACCGTTTAAAATTCCACCTAATATTTCCAATTTTTCCGCTTCTTTACCGAAAGCAACCGTTAATTTAGCAGGATTTACTTCATCAACATCGCCCCAGATAACTGCAACTGGTTGATCCAATAAACTATTATCTAATTCGATGCCGGCTTTTTTTAAAGCAATTTTGAATAATGAATTTTTGACCACTTGAAAACTAATCTTTTCTGCGGCAAGTCTTTCTTTCAAGGTTTCAATTTCTTTATGCTTTAATCCTTGATAATTTACTAAAACGACAGCCTTGGATTTCTCCATTTGACCTGACATTTCAGCGACTAATTTTTCTTTTTTACTGCGGGTAAGTAGCATTTATACCTCTTAAATTTAATTATGATACAAAAAATCTCGCCGATTAGCGAGACCAGAACTAGTTGAAAGTCGTAAAGTCTAAAGCCCCAAAGTAAAAACACTTTAAGACTTTATGGACTTTATAAACTTTTAACTAATTTGTTTCGCCTCGATGGGATTTACTTTTTTACCCATTTTCTTCGGCAAATTCATATTATCATAAATTATGCGTAAATGTCAATAATGATGAGATCAACCTCTTGACTTTTGCCTCTTTTTGAGCTATTATCTCAGTACTCGAAAGGAGGTGCGTTAAATGCTGGTTTTGACCAGAAAGATTGGAGAAAGCATACATATCGGCGATTACATTATGGAATTGCTGGAAGTTCAGAGGGATTCGGTCAAAATCAGCTTGACTGGTAAATTCTCTCAACAGATTATAAGTCTCAGTTTACGGCAAGAAGTTATTATTGACAAAGATAAAACCATCTCGTTTTTTGTCAATCGAATATGTTATTCCTGTAATCTACGATTAGGGTATGCACAGTTTTGCATCAAAGCGCCACGCAGTATCCGGATAATGAGGAGCGAGTTATTGATCGCTCCAAGACAAAACATCAAGGAACCTTAAATGGTTCCTTTTTTCATATAACAATTCAAAAAATCGCCCAGATCGAGCGATTTTTTGAAATATGAGATGCTTCTCTATTTTTTTACTTTGACCGAAGGACCCATAGTCGCGCAAATGTGAATACTGTTAATCTTATCGTTTGGAAGAGCTGCTATAAGTTCTTTGAAGTTTGCAGTCAATTCTTCGATTTTACCGCTGACTTTTCCGATTACCTGATGAATATTTCCTGTAGAATCTGTTTTATACTCAACTTGTCCGCCTTCAAGATCAGCTTTGGTTTTTTCAGGGTCTAGAGTAATAGTACCGGCTTTTGGATTAGGCATCTTTCCTTTTGGACCCAAAATTTTAGCTAATTTAGCGGCTTTTGGCATCAAGGCCGGAGTAACCAAATAAATATCGGCTTCAATCTTTTTGCTTGCAACAATTTCATCAATTAATTTTTCGTCCAAGATAACGACATTGATTTTTTTACCGGTACCGAAAGGATACTGTAACAAGCCTCTTGCTGCTTCAGGCTTTCCAGTTTTGCTTAATAATCTAACATGAGTTTCGACATTGCCGTCGAACTTAGTCATGGTTGTCTTTTTAACTAATTCTAATGCTTCATCAATACTATATTTTTCTTTGACTTCAATAAGGGCTTTTACTTCTTGATATTTTTTAGAGCGAACTTTTGCCTTACCACGCTTTACTTTTTTGGCCTTTGTTTTTTTACCAGATTCTTTTTCTGCTTGGGTTTCAGCTTTTTCTTCTCCACCTTCTTTTTCTTCTGTTCCCGCAGCAGCACCAGCTTCTTTTTGAAACTTTGCTTGGCGAATTTTTTCGGCAATTTTTTCTTTGTTCGCTTTTGGCGTTACTTTTGCCTTACCATGATGGTCGGCATCGATATCGCTGAGATCCTCGCCTTTGTCAATCGCTTCTTCTGACTGTGAAATCAAATCGTCTAGAGAATTTTTTCCCATTTTTTTCCTTCCGTGGTAATAGCGCCCTGAATTTATCGAAGGGCTCCCACAAATTAAATGTTGATTGTTTCTTCTTTTATACCTTTGCTCAAAGATTCTAACACAAAGTCAGCTATCATGTCAACCATATTTTCCAGCTTTTCCGTGTCTTCAAAGCTCATTAAAACCCAGCTTTCGGTCGGTATTTTATCTGATTTTCCGACACCGATGCGAATGCGCCAGAATTCCGGACCAATTGCGTCGATAATTGATTGGACACCTTTATGGCCGGCTGATGAGCCACCTAAGTTGATCCTGACCTTACCAGGCTCTAAATCAACATCGTCATGAATTACCCAGATATCTTCTGAGTCTACTTTGAAAAAGTTTTTGGTTTTGCCAACAGCTTTTCCTGATTCATTCATAAAGGTTTGCGGTTCGACTAATTTAATTCTATGCTCAAAATCCCCCATTTCGGCATAGCGACTATCATACATACTCTCCAGTCGGAAAGTGATTCCCCTCTTTTCGGCAATTTTTCCCACCACTAAAAAACCGATATTGTGTCGGGTTTTTTCGTATTTTTCTCCGGGGTTACCTAATCCAATAATTAAACGCATTTAAACTCCTACTTTTGATAGAATAAAAATTAACAAAAAGCCGAGGACGGTCGCCATTGACGAGTCAATTCCGCTTTCTTTAAACGCTTCTGGCATCATAGTTGATGCCAACATGGCCAAAATCGCTCCTGCAGCTAAGCTTTCGAGGGTTGCTACCACATTCGGTGAAAAACTTGAAAAGATTGTATAGCCTAAAATAACAAAGGCTAAACCAACTAAGGCAACGACAATCCAAGTGATTAATATTTCTTTGATGGATTTGCGCTGTTTTTTGAGATCGTAGGCGGAAGAGATCCCTTCAGGTAAGTTTGAGGAGAAAATACCAACCAACATTAAAAGACCGACAGCAGGATTTAAAAACAAACCAATTCCCAAGGCAATTGATTCAGGAATTCCATCAAGAATCGCCCCCAAAACAATCCCTCGTCCAGTTGAGCCTTCAGCATTGTAATAGCGTTTGTGGCCACGGCCCCCAGCTTTGATAATAAAGTAATCACCAATGACAAAAATTAAGCCTCCTACAACAAAACCTAGAATAGAATTGTCAAATCCGCCTAATTTAAACGATTCTTCCATGAGACCAAAAGTTAATGCTGCAATCATTGCGCCAGCACCAAAGGCTGAAATAACGCCAATAATTTTTTCTTTCACATGAAAAACTGAGCCTAAAATTGCTCCGACAATTAAAGGTAATACCGATAACATTCCATATAAAAAAACATTTGTCATATTTTGTTTTACTTATTACATACCAGGGATATTCAGGTCTCCGGCAATGGCTTTCATTTTTTCAGCCGCGAGCGCTTGGACACGAGAAACTGCCTCAGCGATACATTGCTGTAACGCTTTTTCTAAATCACGTTTGTTTTCTGGTTTTAACAACGATTCGTCGATTACAACTTCTTGAATGTGCTGTTCACCGTTAAAAACAACTGAAACTAAACCGTTGGCTGCTTTAGCCTCGACTTCAGTTTCCTTTAATTCTTTTTGGATCGCTCTCGCCTTTTTTTGTAAATCATACAACTGCTTTGCTTTGTCTAACATGAAAACTCCTCAATTATTATTTTTCTTTAACATTCCTTCAATAAATAAGTCTATATTGCCATTCAAGACATCATCTGGATTTGTCGATGTCACTTCGGTTCGGTGATCTTTGACTTGCTGGTACGGCTGTAAGACGTAGGAACGGATTTGACTGCCGAACGCGGCTGACATATGTTCCCCGCGAAGTTTGGCTTCTTCTTCTTTTTGCTTCCTTAATTTTAAGGCTAATAATTTACTTTGTAAAATATGCATAGCTAAAGCTTTATTTTGCCCTTGGCTGCGCTCGTTTTGAACTGCGACTACAATACCTGATGGTAAATGAGTGACGCGGACCGCAGAGTCGGTCGTATTAACTGATTGACCGCCGTGACCGCCTGAACGATAAACATCTATTTTGAGTTCTTTGTCTTCTATTGGCAGGGTTTCAGCTTCAGGAATATCTGGGATTACTTCAACTAAGGCAAAAGAAGTGTGGCGAGCCTTATCGGCATCGAACGGCGACATGCGAACTAAGCGGTGAACGCCGGCTTCCGTTTTTAAGTAGCCAAAAGCATAAGGACCGGTGATTTTCAAAGTTGCCGACTTAACCCCCGCCTCTTCTCCGCTTGAGATTTCCAAGAGTTCGTATTTAAAATCTTTGCGTTCAGCATAGCGCTCGTACATGCGAAGCAGCATTTCAGCCCAATCTTGCGCCTCGGTGCCGCCAGCGCCACTGTGTAGAGTTAAAATAGCGCCATTTTCGTCGTATTTATCTGATAAAGTCGCCTTTATCTCGAGTTCTTTAAGTTGATCTACTGATTCGGCGGTTTCCCATTCAGTCACTAATTTTTGCAAATTAGACATTTCCTGGGTTTTTTGGCCGGCTTCCGCTGGGTTACCCCAAAAAGACGGTTCATTCATTTCTTTTTGAATTTCCGCTATTTTCTTCTGTTTTTCTTCGATTTTCAGCAAATTGTATAATTCTTCTTTGGTTGTCACTGTGACTCAATTTTACCTGAAAATCGATCTTTATACAAGAAAAGACCCTTTGTCTTACGACTCAGGGTCTTTTCCTTATTGCTAACTTGTTAGAATTTAATCAAATTGGCAATTGAACGAGCACTTTGGAACTTACGCAAAGCATAAACTCCGGTACCCGCAAGCGCTATAACGCTTGGCAATACCATGTCTGGACCTGTGCTTGGCAATTTCTTAGCCGAAGGGGTCTCAGAAATGATATTTTCCGGTAAACTAACGACATTGTTGTTTGCATTCGCGTTAGCGTTTGCATTCGAACCGCCGTTGCTATCAGAACTTTCGTCGCTGGATCCACCGTTTTCGGTAGAGTTTCCAGCATTTGATTCAGCATTAGCATTAGCTTCAGCTGAACCAGAAGCGCTTCCGCTTCCAATGTTGATCACATTGTTGTTGGCGTTGGCATCGGCGTTGGAGTTAGCGTTGTTATTCACAACGGTTGATCCAATTGAGCCTTCGTCGTAACCACAACCATCACCACATAAAATAGTGTGATCATTTTCTTGAATCATGAGGTCAGGTGATCCCGAATTTGATATGGAATCAGAATTGGCCTCGGATGAACCTTCTGCGCTACCACTACCAATGTTTATGACATTGTTGTTGGCATTAGCATTAGAGTTGCTGTTGGAATTATTGTTAACAATAAGATCGTTAACAAATCCAGTAATCCAATCGGATTCATGGGCACTAGCAACATTTGCTGAGCCAAGGATAAGCGCTGAAGAAAATAAGACTGTTAAAATGATGTTTCGCATTTTAATCCTTTCTCTTTTAGCCTAATGCATTAGAAGGCTAAAAGACCTAAATTATTAAAGATTTCGACCAAATCTTCCGCTTTCAAATTACTTTGAAAGCAGGAGTTTGGGGGCCGACACGTAGTCGGCCCGACCAAGATCCCGAAGGATCTAATGTTAATTGCCGCTTCCTGCGGCACCGTTACCGTTGGCGACGGCCGCGCCTGTTGCGGATCCGTCCCCGATGTTAATGACGTTGTTATTCGCGTTGTCATTAACATTCGTATTACTGTTGTTGTTAACAACGTTGGCGTCTCCGCCTTTAACGTTGTTACAAATACTGATACTGGTATTCGATACCGGCACTGCCGATACCGAGAGCAGTTGCTGACTGTTGGTCTGCCACGGCGATTGACCGCCGATCTGACCACACATTACAGGCGCAGAAGAAAAGTAGTTGTTGGTCACATTTGTCACCGGCTGTACCGGCACCTCGTGAACAACTTTGGTTTCATGAACTACTTCAGTCTTTTCGTGAATGACTTGTGTTTCATGTTCGCGGATCACTTCGGTCGGCTTGATCTTCACGATGACCTTCCGCTTGATACGGATGACCTTGTTGTTACAGGCCTTATGATTCTTGGCCGGCTTATGGATCCTCATTACTCCGTACTTGTCAGTGAAGAGAAATGTGCTTGCCATACCGGCTTTGATGTAGTCATACTGCTCACCTGTCTGACTAAGTTGTTCTGAAATTACTTCCAGCTCAGTCTGATCAAGAACTGCAAGAGTATACTGCCCTGGTGTTGTCATTTCCCAGGTTGTCATCTCTTGTGCCTTGACGGTGGTTGCAGGAGCTACGCTAACTTCTTGCTGCGGAACTACGCCGACGACGACTACATCCTCGGCTGAAGCCATGGATGCGATCGCCAACATGACCAATATCCCTGTCAGAGTTACTAATCGTTTCATGCTACTTTACCTCCATCTCGAAGTTGATATCGTCACCGGGGCAAAGCCCCTTGGAACCGATCGATTCGACTTCTGCGTAGATTTTTCCTTGGCTCGCGCTTGTAATCATAGCCGTGGCGGCCTCATAGCCCTTGCGGGTAAAAGTCACCTTCGCACCCTGCTTTATCCGACCGTTTACCCTAATGGTGAAGGACGAATGGTCCAGCCCTGTAAGGATAAGGCGGTACTCACCACAGAGAACGTAAATCCTCTTTGATGATGGGGGACGAGCAACGATTGTCAGCTTGTTATCTGCAACAGCGTAACCATCAGACTTCATGTCGATCCTTGGCTTAGGTGTTTCCACTTTGGGCTGAGGCTGGACAATGGGTTTCGGTTCTGCAACGGGTGCAGGTTGAGGCTGTGCTACGGGTGTTTGCGACTGAACAATGGGTGCAGGAGCGGTCATCTGGTTCAAGGTTTGCCGCTGGGCATTCCTCATAGCCAAATAACCAGGATCCGGTAGCGCAGTCGTCGGCTGGAAAGCCGGCGAAAGCATTGAGCACCACTGCTCATCGGTGAAGTTCCAGCATTCTTCAGGTGCACTCTGCACCAGAACCTGCTGGACCATACCGTTGGTCCGATTGGAAGTCCAGTTGAAAGGAAGGAAGACAACCGTTAGACGGTTTTTCTTATCCCGACTTGTAACTTTCCATTCAAACGCATAGCTACCAGGATCAAGATATGGAATCTCAACCTGATAACCTTTTAGTGCCTCTAGCTCGGCGAGCCAGCAAGTTGCACCATGATCGGGCGTCAGTTCGACCTTCACAACGTGTTCAACGTTGCTAAAATCGCTGTATGCTCGATACACAGGTGATTTTGCGGCTACAGCATCTCGAAACATCGACTTGTTCATCACAAGCCGCGGGAACATGTTCGTGGATGAAAACCATGAAGTAATGGGTTGGTAGGTACGTTTGTACTCACTTCTTCCATCAGCTCCTAAGCATCTCTCGACGCTCTTTCGGCATGCATCCATTCTCGATCCCATCGAGACACCTGCGGCTGATTCCGTGAGTGTCACACCTCCGCCGACCGAAATGGCCGCATTGGCATAAACACTCTGAGTTACCGCCATGGTGGCGATAACTACTAGCAACATTGCGATAGTTAACGTGCGTCGCATTATTAGGTCCCCTTTCCTCTACTGAATTCTAATTAGCGATAGTTTCTCACCACATTTTTGGGGCGAGAATCAGCCGAAATCTGGGAAGGAGGGGCAGACCAATAAAAATAAATTTAATAGGTCACTCTCCACAGATCTCAGCTGGTTCCCACCCACGACTTTTAAAGTCGTAGTAATTAAAAAGGAGCTTATAACTCCTTTTGAAATACACACCAATATACCACAAACAGACGAGATTGTCAACCCCCTTTCGAGCCAAATTTCTCCATATATTCTTTTTCAACCATATAATTATATGGTTCAGAGTTCTATATCATTTTTTACTAATGACAAAACCGGACGAGTTATCTTCTAAATTAAAACCAGCGGCTTCGATTTCTTTTCTGAGTTCATCAGCCTTAGCGTAGTCACCTGCTTTTCGAGCTTCATCTCGTTCTTTCGCTTTTTGTTCGATTTCAACCGGGATTTTCGCCTGTTTTTCAAGATCTAAGGCAAAAACAGGTTCAAACTCTTGCCAAAGGAAAAAATCCTGCGCTTGGTGCAGAATTGCGAGCGCTTTCGGCGTATCTAAGTCATCGTTTAGTGCATCTTTAATTTTTTGAATATATTCTGTTTTTTGTTCGGTAGTTAATTTTGTCTCTATGTCTTTTAACTTGCGGATACTTTTAAGCGTATTTTGGGCGCCTTCGATACCAGCCCAGGTAAAATTGAGCTTACTGCGATAATGAGCGGTAAGGGCTAAATATCGGTATGCAAGGGGTTCAAACCCCTTCTCTACCAAGGTAGAAAGCCTCAAAAAACTGCCCTTTGATTTGGCCATTTTTCCGCCCTCTTCAAGGAGAAACTCGCCATGTAACCAGTAATTTGCCGGTATTTTACCATTTGCGGCTTCAGATTGGGCAATCTCGTTAGGATGGTGAACTGTCAGGTGATCTACCCCTCCTGTATGGATGTCGAACTGTTCACCAAGGTATTTAGTGCTCATAGCCGAACACTCGATATGCCAGCCTGGAAAACCCTTCCCCCATGGACTTTCCCACTCCATCTGTCTTTGATGGTCTGTGGGTGAAAACTTCCAGAGCGCAAAATCAGCCGGATTCTTCTTTTCTTTATTCTCTTCAATGCGTGTACCAGTGAGCTGTCCCTCAACATTTAGATTGGCTAATTTACCGTAATCTTTCAATTTGGAAGTATCGAAATAAATGCCGTCAGAAGTCTTATAGACGAAGCCATTTTCTTCGATTTTTTTAATAAATTCAATTTGGTCTTCAATATGATCTGTGGCTTTAGAGAAAATTTCAGGTGTTTCAATGTTAAGTTCTTTAAGGTCTTCCTTAAAAGCCTTGGTATACTTTTCCGCTATTTCCCAGACAGATTGGTTTTCTCTGGCGGCGCCTTTTTCGATCTTATCTTCACCAGTATCTTCATCTGAGGTTAAATGACCGACATCGGTAATATTCATGACTTCAGTGATTTTATAGCCGCTTAGCTCTAAAACCCTTCTTAAGATATCTTCAAAAATATAGGTCCTTAAATTACCCAAGTGGGCATAGTCATAGACCGTTGGCCCACAAACATACATTTTGACCTGATTGTCAGCTATGGGTTTAAATTCCTGCTTTTCTTTACCTAAACTGTTATAAAATTTAACCATTTAAATTTTTCCGCGCTCCGAGGGAGCTATATAACTTGATCATTCAGTCTTTCTAAAGTTAGTAAATTACTCCAAGTCGTCTGAATCGCCTGAAGAATCTTCTTCCAGGGCTTCCAGCGGATATACATCTGGTTCTTTGCCGCTAAAATCTTCGTCTTCTTCTTCCCCATTAACAACCGGGTCAACTAAACCTTCGTCGATTTTACTCATTAAATCGCCGCAAACAATACAATGATCACCGGCTAAACCGACATTTCCACAGGTGTTGCAAATTCCATCGCTGAAATCTGTCTTTTTCACGACTCTCCTTTAATTAATAAGCATTACGGCCTTCAAGCGCTCTGGTTAGGGTTATTTCGTCAGCATATTCCAAGTCTCCGCCAACCGGTAAACCTCGCGCTATTCTGGTCACTTTTATTTTTATTTTGTCCTTTTCTACCAATTTTGCAATATACATAGCCGTTGCTTCTCCTTCAAGAGAAGGATCAGTGGCTAAAATCATCTCGTCGAATTTCTCTTCTTTAAGTTTAGCAATAAGTTCAGCCACTCGCAATTGCTCCGGACCAACACCATCTATAGGAGAGATAACCCCTCCTAGAACGTGGTACAACCCGTTGTAAGAGGTTTTACTGAGAGCAACTACATCAAGTGGCTCCTCGACAACCATAACCGTATTTTTCTCTCTTTTTGGATCGGCACAGATATTACAGGGTGATTGTTCGGCTATATTAAAACACTCCTGACAATAAACCAGATTCTTCTTCAGGTTAGTAACAGATTCGCCTAAACTCTCGATATCTGTATTGCTCTTGGTTAACAGATAAAAAACTAACCTGGAGGCGGTTTTAGGGCCAATTCCTGGTAATTTACCGAATTCATCGATTAATTTTTGGACGGAATCAGGGAGTATTTTTGACATATTATTTAAGTTAAGCTTTTATTTGGAATAATCACACTCACTACACTTGATCTTATCCTTACCTGCTTTCAATAGCAACTTTCCACATTCAGGACACTTTTCACTGGTTGGCTCATTCCAAAATGCCGTTTTACACTTTGGATAGCCCGAGCAACCCCAAAAAGTTCTGCCTTTTTTAGTTCTTCGTTGAATCAATTTTTCACCACAATTAGGACATGGCACATCTGTTTCTACGGTGATTGTTTTAGTAGTTTTGCATTCCGGATATCCTTCACAGGCTAAAAACTTACCATAACGACTTTCTTTTAGAACCATATTTTTACCACATTTTGGACATTTTTCGTCGGTTGGCTCCCCTTCCGGTTTATTTTCT